>Ga0314774_1000657_pt1 | contig 25843 bp, 17 predicted proteins | sample MetaGCBIA2018_FD_204515 | JGI IMG/M metagenome (GOLD analysis project Ga0314774, IMG submission 204515) | Cryopeg brine microbial communities from Beaufort Sea near Barrow, Alaska, United States - CBIA 2018 | ecosystem: Environmental > Aquatic > Marine > Coastal | place: USA: Alaska | collected...
TTTGAAATTCGTCCCAAAAGGTAATTTCAGCAAAGAAGGAAAAATAATAAATAAGAATCGCCAGGGTAAACCCAAAATAGGTCAGGATTTTATCGGGAAGTGACCCATAGAACTTCATTGGCCACAAGAGCAGGTACAAGCCGTAAACCAGGGCAAAAAAGGAAACAGTACCCAGGTCATAAAAAAAGCCCACCCCGAAAATCTGAATAATTTCGAGAAATCCGGTAGTTGTCTGGTTAAAATTCCAAATTAAAAATATGAGCCTGACAAAAAATGAAAGGCTAAAAAACAGTATAATAGAAGCTTTTAATAAAGAGTACCGTTTTGGAAATATGTTAAGCATTGCAAAATAAATTTGAATTTAAAACTTTGCAAAATTAATCAAAAAATCCAGTTTAGAATGCAGCCAATTCATAAACTAACTGAGGAAAAATGAAAATACTCATTTTTCTTAATGGAAAATTCAATCGCTGTAAGGAATAAATTTCATAATTCCGAACTAAAAATGTCGCCAGTGCAAAAAACAAATAGTCTAAAAACTATTTACAAAGCTAACTTTAGATTTCCTATATTTAAACAGTTATTATTCAAAAGAATCATTTCCAAAAAGTTTAAATATTAATATGGCTTAAGGACTATATAGGTTCCTGCCTTCATCAAAAATTTTAGTTTATGTCGTGGTACGTTTTATATTGCAGATCGAAAAACGAAAAAAAAATTGCCATTACCCTGGAAAAAATGGGAATAGAAGTGTATTGCCCAATGGTTTCAGAAGTTAGACAGTGGAGTGACAGAAAAAAGAAAATTAACACCCCCTTATTTACCTGTTATGTATTTGTAAAGTTGAAAGAAAAGGAACGCGAACAGGTTTTTCAGGTCACAGGAGTAGTTCGCTACCTGTTCTGGCTTGGCAAACCGGCTATTGTAAAGGAAGATGAGATACAAACTATCAGAAATTGGGTAGAGGATGACAATGTATTGGAAATGGTAGTAGCAGATTTTTCCCCCGGGGATAGAATGATTATTCCCAATGGTGTACTCAAGGACCAGGAAGCGATTATTAAAGATGTAGGAAAAAATAAAATGCGCCTTGTGTTATTAGGCCTTGGCTGTACTGTTACCGTTAGGATCAGGGATGTGGTCTGAAAGCTGATTCTAATTTTGAGTTTAATGAAAAATAACTTCGGAAAATTACAATTTTTATTTTAACATATAGGTGTAATTTCCTACAAAACATAAGTTAATAAAATACCATTAAGAAGCAAAAACTGCCTAATACAGGCAGTTTTTTAATTCTTAATGGAACAATTACAATAATTCTAATTAACTAATATTTTAGTATTATATCGAAAACATTTTTGAATTCTAATCTTTTGACATAATTTAACATTGCGATTAAAACCATTCCCCTTCCTTTAATCGATCCCCCCGCATTTTACCCGAAATCCCAAAATTTATTCGGTTTCCCCAAATAAAATATTTAAAAGAAATTTTTTAGCTTGTTGTTATAGGGTAAAGTTAAATTTTTATCAATCATTAAATTTTGCAGAGTGAAAGACCAAAATGGGACTCACGGGGCGGAGCCATGAACAGGACAACTTTTGCATAAACAATTTTCTAAGATAAAAAATATCCCGCAACCAGATTATATGTTTACATTTTTGAGAATTTATAGAAGATATATCTACCAAATAAAACATCATGAAATGAGCATAAAGGAAATTTGATGCAAACACTTATAAAAATATGCGAATTACATATGACCAATAAAAAATAATAAAAATCTACATATGAAAGTAGCATTAATTACCGGTGTTACCGGACAAGACGGAGCATATCTAAGTGAATTTCTCTTAAATAAGGGGTATATAGTTCACGGAGTTAAGAGAAGGGCTTCTCAGTTTAATACAGATAGGATAGATCACCTATATCAGGACCCTCATGTGGAAAACAGGAATTTCATACTTCATTACGGAGATATGACCGACAGTTCAAACCTGATTCGTTTGGTAAAGGAAGTTCAACCTGATGAAATTTATAACCTGGCAGCCATGAGCCATGTGCAGGTTTCATTTGAAACCCCTGAATATACAGGGAATGCGGATGGATTGGGGACTCTAAGAATATTGGAAGCGATACGGTTATTGGGGCTTGAAAAGAAAACGAAGTTCTATCAGGCATCTACATCTGAATTGTACGGAAAAGTACAGGAAGTGCCACAATCTGAAACCACTCCATTTTATCCCCGTAGCCCTTATGCCATTGCCAAAATATATGCCTATTGGATTACGGTAAATTACAGGGAAGCCTATGGAATGTTCGCCTGTAACGGAATTTTGTTTAATCACGAATCGCCATTACGCGGGGAAACTTTTGTTACCCGAAAAATTACACGGGCAGCATCCCGAATAGCTTTGGGGTTGCAGGATAAATTATATCTGGGAAACCTGGATGCTCAACGCGATTGGGGACATGCCAAAGACTATGTACGTATGATGTGGATGATCCTGCAGGCAGAAGAACCTGAAGACTGGGTAATTGCAACCGGAAAAACTACCACGGTAAGGGACTTTGTTAAAATGGCATTTGGCGAAGTGGGAATAGAATTGAATTTTATTGGGAACGGAGTAGAAGAAAAAGCCTATGTAGTTTCCTGTAACAATCCTGAATTCCAATTGGAAGAAGGAAAAGAAGTGTTAGCCGTAGATCCAAAATATTTTAGGCCTACCGAGGTGGATATTTTGGTTGGCGATGCAACAAAAGCCAATACAAAAATGGGCTGGAGACCTGAATTTGATCTGAAATTACTGGTTAAAGAGATGGTGTTGAGCGATGTGAAACTGATGCAAAGAGACCGATATCTTAAAGAAGGAGCTTATGACACATTTAATTTTTTTGAATAGGAAACTTAGTATTGAAATGAGAATGCATTGCATACAAGTAAAGAATAGTTATTTTAAAGAAGGGTTAAATACTTTAAAACAAACCAAAATAAAAACTATCTAAGATGAAAAAGGATTCCAAAATATATGTTGCAGGACATCTGGGATTAGTGGGATCTGCTATACTGAAAAATCTTCAGAAAAAGGGCTATTCCAATATTGTCGTCAGGACCCACGAAGAATTAGACCTAAAGGATTCTGCCGCAGTTGAACGATTTTTTGAGGAAGAAAAGCCGGAATATGTTTTCCTGGCAGCCGCAAAAGTTGGTGGTATTGTTGCCAATAATACCTATCGGGCCGATTTTATTTATAAAAATTTGATGATCCAGACCAATGTTATTCATCAGTCTTACCTCCACAAGGTAAAGAAACTAATGTTCCTTGGGAGTACCTGTATATATCCAAAAGAAAGTCCGCAGCCAATAAAGGAAGAATACCTTCTAACAGGTCCTTTGGAGTACACCAACGAACCTTATGCAATAGCTAAAATTGCTGGTATAAAAATGTGTGAAAGTTACAACTTACAGTATGGAACAAATTTTATAGCTGTAATGCCAACTAATTTGTATGGCCCCAAAGATAATTTTCATCTTGAAACATCTCATGTTTTACCTGCTCTTATCCGGAAAATGCATCTTGGAAAGGCCCTTGAAGATAATGATTGGGAAGCGGTTCGTGATGATTTAAACAGGCGTCCAATTGATAGTATGGATGGCAGCCAGGGTAAAAAAGAAATTCTTGAAACACTGCATAAATATGGGATTGGATATAAAAAGGATCCTTATAAAAGCAAAAGCGAGCAAGGACAGGTTTCCATAGAAATATGGGGTAGCGGTCAACCTCTCAGAGAATTTTTGTGGAGTGAGGAAATGGCAGATGCCTGTATTTTCTTAATGGAAAACCGGGATTTTAATGATATTGTTTCTTTACTTGATACTCCAGGTAACGGAATAAAGGAGATAAGAAATACCCATATTAATATAGGCACGGGGAGAGAGATCTCCATTGCCCATCTTGCAGAAATATCCAGGATTATTGTTGGATTTCGGGGCAGTCTTTATTTTAATAAGGATAAACCAGATGGAGCTTTTCGAAAATTGACCGATGTTTCAAAATTAAGCACCTTAGGCTGGAAATATGAGGTAGAACTGGATGAGGGAATATATCGCGTCTATAAATGGTATAAATCAAGCGTTCGGAATTATTCATCTACCCGATAAGTACCAATATTTAATATATAAAGTTTTTCAGAATGCTTTATATCAAATAATAATTTAATACATATTATTATGATCTACAACCAATTAACTTCCTGTGTTACATTTTTATCAGTATTTACTTATCAAAAGTACATGTTCATTTTTTCCGTTTGTACCGTAATGGTTTTTTCATCTTGCATTAATTCCAGAAAAGTAACATATTTTAATGATGTTCCCACTTCGGAATATCGGGCGGTCATTGGGAATTTGGAGCCCATATTAAAGGAAAATGATATTTTAAGTATTTCAGTAAGTAGTTTGAACCCTTCTGCTACAGAAATGTTTAACGTGTCCAACGTTGCTATCACTCAATCCTCAACTGCTATGGGAACAACCCTTCAGCAATCGGGTTATTTAATAGATCAGGAAGGATATATACGTTTTCCCTTCCTTGGTAAAATTAAAGCAGCAGGCTTATCGAAAAAGGCTTTAAGGGAGGAGATAACCTCCAGATTGGTGAACCAAAAGTTTTTAATAGAGCCCATTGTTGATGTTCGTTACCTCAACTATAAAATTTCTGTCTTGGGAGAAGTAGGTAACCCTTCAGTTCTAACTATCCCTAATGAAAAGATAACACTTCTAGAAGCCTTGAGCCTGGCGGGAGACGCCACAATTTATGCCCAAAGGGACAATGTGTTATTAATAAGGGAAGAAAATGGCGTTAAAGAGTTAACCCGAATCGATTTAACTTCAGATGAGATATTTACATCACCCAATTACTATTTAAAATCGAATGATATTATATATGTGCAACCCAACAAATCAAAAGTCGCCAGTACCTCTCGACTAATCACTTGGATACCGGTAATATTTAGTGCCCTGTCTTTTGGAATTATTGCCATTACTTCCACCAATTAAAAAATAAAATAAAATCTATGTTTTATAACAATAAATCAGCCAAGGAGGAGAACCTTTTCAACTCTATGATGGATTTGTTTTTTCCATTTTGGCCATTGCTTGCTGTAATTTTTGTGGTAGTTTTTTTACTTGCCTGGAGCTATAAAGAATATCAAACTCCTACGTATGATATTTCAGCTACATTGATCATCAAAGATGAAAAAAAAGGGGTGGATAATTCGAAAATGGTGGAATCTATGAGCCCCTTCGATTCAAAAAAAATCGTGGAGAACGAGATTAAGGTAATCCAATCACCAGATCTTATGAAAAAGGTGGTAGACACACTGCATCTTTACGCCCCTATTTATGAAGAAACGGATTTTTTAGGTCTAAATATAAAATCGGTTTCCGCTTATAATTCTTCACCTATTGGGGTTAAGCTACAAAATCCAAGTAAAATTGTTGTTAAAAAAAATGCCCTAGACAAGCATTATTTTACAGTAAATCCTTCAGAAAATACTGTGAGGGTTGATGGAAAAACCTATCCATTAAACCAATGGGTAGACAGTCCTTTTGGAAAAGTGATGTTCTTTTCCAGTAAAAACGCATTTCAGCAAGCGAAAAAATCTTTATACTTTGTCTTGGTAAATCCCCGTAAAGTGACCCAAGACTTGGTGAAATCATTGGAAATTACCCTTCCCGAAAAGTTGGCAACAGTAATCAGCCTGAATTTGGAAGATGAAATACCCGAAAGAGGAGAAGATATTTTGAATGGTTTGATTAAGGCTTACAATCAAAAAGGAATTGAAGACAAAGGTGTTTTGGCCGCCAATACCATGAAATTTATTGAAGCTCGTATTAGCAATATAGGAGATGAGCTTGATCAACTTGAAAGCGAAAATGAGCAGTACCGTTCTTCAAAAGGAGTTGTGGACCTCAATGAACAAAGCAGAATGTATTTACAAGATGCCGGGCAGAATGACCAACGAATTGCCGATATCAGACTTAAACTTTCCGTACTGGAAAAGATTGAAAATTACATTCAATCAAAAAATAGTGGTGGTAGCATCGTACCTTCTACTTTGGGTGTTGATGACCCTGTGTTGATACAATTGCTACAGAAGCTCTATAATTCTGAAATAGAATATGAACGTCTAAAAAAAACTACAGCAGTTAATAATCCAATGTTGACTTCCATTGCCGATGAAATCAATAAAATTAGACCTAATATTTTAGAAAATGTGGTGAGTCAAAAAAGTAATCTTCAAGCAAGTCTCTCCAATTTATATGGAAATTCTGGAAAATATAATTCGGCTTTAAAGACCATTCCTAAAACGGAACGTAAACTTTTGGAAATTAATCGTAGAAGAGCGGTAAAACAAGAAATTTTTGCATCATTAATACAGAAAAGGGAAGAAATTGCACTTTCATTTATACCTGCAAATGGTGAAGATAGTGTGGTTACTAGTGCCCAAGCTTCTTTGGAGCCTGTAAGCCCTAAAGGAATTAAAATTTATGGAATTGCATTGTTTCTTGCAATAGGTCTTTGGATTGCATATGTGGTTATTAAAGAAATGATGAATAGAAAGATTCTTTTTCGTTCAGAAATTGAAGAACTTACCAAGATGCCAATTATTGGGGAGTTGACCCATTTAAAAGGACCCAAGCAGCTCTTAAATAAATCTGAAGATATATCTTTTATCGAACAGTTCAGGCAGTTAGATGCACGATTAGGATTGTACAGCAGAACTTTCAGGAAAAAGAAAATTTTAGTTACATCAAGTTTGCCGGGAGAAGGTAAAAGTTTTGTAAGCAAAAACCTGGCATATAGTTTAGCCCAATCTGGTAAAAAGGTTATACTCCTTGATATGGATTTCAGAAAACCCCATACCACTAATAGTTTTAATCTAAAAAAACACAAGGGAATAATTAATTTCTTAAAGGATGAGGCAGATCTTGAGGAACTTATTGTAGAATCTGATATCAATTCAAATCTTTTTATTCTTCCCGCGGGAACACAAGGTGAAGACCACACCCAACTACTTTTGAATGGTAAGTTGGAATCCATTTTTGAATATCTTTCATCAAAGTATGATTATATTATATTGGACTCTGCACCCATAGGTCTGGTTTCTGATGCTAATCTTCTTGCTGAATTTTGTGAGATCACCCTACTCGTTGTAAGACATGCATTTACGCCGAAAAAAGTTGTTCAAAGGATAGATCAAAACATTGCGAATAATAATTTAAAGTATACAGGAATTGTATTTAACGGGTTGAAAAAAAGAGGGTTTATAAAGGAAGATAGCGGTTATGGCTATGGATATAGTCAGGTATATGGTTATGGTTCTTATGCGATGCGGAAATAGATTATAATCCTGTTCTTTTAAAAATCAAATTATGACAAATCGGTACCTGGAACCGTTACTCGCTTTTTCGCAAAAATTCCTTAATAAAGGCCAGGAAAGAAGTATAAAGGCAAAAAAGAATATTGCTACAGCAATTTTAATAAAAGGAGGAAGTATTGGAATTAGTTTATTGCTGGTGCCCTTAACCATTAATTATGTAAATACAGATCGCTATGGAATTTGGTTGACCATAAGTTCAGTTGTTGCCTGGTTCAGTTTCTTTGATATTGGACTTACTCATGGATTAAGAAATAAGTTTGCCGAGGCCAAGGCTAGAGGGGATGATGAGACTGCTCAAGTTTATGTAAGTACCGCTTATGCAGTTTTAGGGATTATTTTTACGCTTATATGGGGCATTTTTCTCTTGGTAAATCCATTTTTGGATTGGAGTAACTTACTCAATGTTTCTTCTGGATTTTCAGATGAAATATCAACATTGGCCTTAATTGTTTTTACCTACTTCTGCTTGCAATTTGTTTTAAGAGTTATTACAACAATTATTACCGCAGATCAAGAACCTTCAAAAGCATCTTTAATAGATCTTATCGGGCAGGTAGTTGCCCTTGTAATAATTGCAATACTTGTGTCTGCCACAGAAGGTTCTTTGACTTACCTGGGTTTGGCTCTTTGCATTGCACCAATTCTTGCTTTGGCTGGAGCTAATATTTTTTTCTTTTCAGGTAAATATAAACCGTATAAACCTTCATTTGCCAAAGTAAAATTCTCACATGCCAAAAGTCTGTTTAATCTGGGAGGTATATTTTTTATCATTCAGATTGCCAGCATTGTGCAATATGAATCTGCAAATATTATTATTTCAAGGAATTTTGGGCCCGTCCATGTTACTGATTATAATATTGTATATAAGTATTTTGGGGTGCTAAATATGGCGTTTATGATATTCATATCTCCATTTTGGTCAGCCTCTACTGAGGCTTTTATAAATGGCGATATTAAATGGATTAGAAAAAGTATAAAGAATTACAACCTGTTAAATATTTTTTTCATAATGGCAGGTGTAATTATGCTGATATTTTCGAAATCTGTCTATACCTTATGGCTTGGAGAGGGGACCGTAAATATAAGTTTTGAGCTGTCTTTATGGGGCTTTCTTTACTTCTGTACAGTGATGTATGCATCCAAATATGTTAGTTTTTTAAATGGGATAAGTGCTTTGCGCCTACAATTCTGGTCCAGTATTATTAGCCCCTTTTTATTTATTGCACTGGTGTTGGTTTTTATAGAACATTACAGCATGGGAGTATATTCATTATTTCTGGCTTCAATTATTGCAAATTTTAATGGGTTTTTTGTAGCTCCGTTACAATATTATATGATTATATCTAAAAAGAAAAGAGGTTTGTGGATAAAATAGATTTTATTAATTCAATTACAATATTTACGACCGGGGAAATTTAAAGGATCAATGATCGAGAGTTTTGTAATAAAGATGAAAATATCTCTGTGATGCTTTCTATCATATAAAAAAAACAGACTCCCTTTATTTATATGATTTAAAATGGGTAAAGGAAATTATAAAAATTATGAATTGCGGTTCTTTTTTTAAAATCCATATATCAAGAAAAAAATGTGTGTTCCTACCCTATAATATTTCTAATTATTCAATTTTAATATTAAAACTCATATAAGGTGTTTTGAAAAAAATAATAGAATTTTAAATTATAAGTAAATAAACCAAGAGACAAATCTGCTACAATGAGACTTTCAATAGCTTCAACTTTTACCTCCAATCCAATTGAAGACGCTTTTGTATTCTGGAGCAAAAAATTTGGATTCAAAACAGTTGTTCATTTTTCCCAGTATGATCAGGTTTTCCAAGAACTGTTAGACCAAAATTCTTCACTCAATCATCCCCATAATGATGCAAGAATGGTGTTTGTAAAATTTGACGACTGGACACGAAACCTCTCGAATAAAGAAGAGTCTTTCATTCATTCTCATATTGTTACAAACATTCACTCTCTATGTGAGTATACGGCAAGATCCGCTTCTTATGTAAAATCACCTCTGTTCCTAACTATCACAAGAAATTCCAGGAACTCCTTTATCAAACCTGATAAGCAATCTGAATATGAACAACTTATAAGGGACAACCTTTCAGAACACTCCAATATATTTATAACAACGTCCGGAGAAATAGACGAAAAATATCCTGTGGGTGATTACTACGATGAACAGCGGGATCAGCTTGGTCATATCCCATACAAACGTGAATATTTTACAGCGTTGGCAACTTCTGTTTTTAGGAAAGTGCTTGCCAGTAAAAGAAAACCTTACAAAGTAATTGTGCTCGATTGCGATAATACCCTCTGGGATGGCGTCTGTGGTGAGGTAGGCCCGCAAGGCATCAATCTTTCCGAGCCTTATAAAAAACTTCAGTTATTCATGCTGCAGCAAGTGAAATCAGGCAAAATCCTCTGCCTCTGTAGTAAAAACGTGCAAGAAGATGTTGATAGCGTTTTCTCTAAAAGGCCTGATATGATTATTAAAGAGAAGGATATAGTTAGTTCCAAAGTTAACTGGCAACCTAAATCCCAAAATATTAAAAAGCTGTCTGAAGAGCTGAACCTGGGACTTGACAGTTTTATTTTTGTCGATGATAATCCTGTAGAATGTGCCGAAGTGAGGGCAAATTGTCCCGAAGTATTAACGCTTAATCTGCCCCGCAGACCGGAAGAAATTTCATCATTTCTGGAACATTCCTGGCCTTTCGACTTCCTGAAAACAACCAACGAGGATCAACAAAGAACGAAGCTGTATAAAGACAATATCAAGAGATCCAGTTACAGAAATTATAGTTCCTCATTGAAGGAATTTATTGATGGTTTAAACCTCGACATTAATATTAAAAATGCTGAACCGGAAGAGATCAGCAGAGTATCTCAACTTACCTACCGGACTAATCAATTCAATTTCACGACTATCAGGAGATCTGAAGAGGAGATTAAAAAACTGCTTAAAACGGAGGAATTTACGTGCAAAGTTTGCCGAGTAAAAGATCGTTTTGGCGATTATGGTCTGGTTGGGGCAATGCTTTATCAAACATTGCCAGATCGTATTGTACTCGATTCTTTTATGCTGAGTTGCAGAATACTTGGGCGTGGAGTTGAGCATAAAATGTTGAAATCGGTTGGTGAAACGGCTATTGCAAAAGGAATAGATTCAGTCGAAATTAATTTCAGAAGGACCGAAAAAAATCAACCCGCCATGAACTTTCTTATGTCGGTATTAGAAGATTTTTCAAAAGATTTAACTTCAAAAATAAAAGGATACATCACTCCTTCCGCTTATGTCAGCAAGCTGAGATATGCCCCTGATAAGAGTAAAACAATTAAAAAAATGACTAATGGTCAAGCTGAAAATTCTATCTCAAATACACCGGTAAAAGAGAGTGGTTTGATTTTTGAACAGATAGCACTGAATCTGAATAGTCCCACAAATATTACTCAGCAACTTAGCCCAAATGGGCATTTAAAAACCACTATACCGTCTAGATCATCACCGGCAGCAGAAAAAGGTACTTTGCTAATAATTACAGAGATTTGGGAAAACGTTCTTGATAAAACAGGCATTAGGCCGCATCAACACTTTTTTGATGTGGGTGGTACATCATTGAAGGCCGTTGAGGTGCTTTCACAAATAAACGAGCGGTTCAACAAAAACCTGACAATCGTAAGCCTTTTTGAGCATTCAACCATTCAGTCATTAGTAAAACTTATTGAAGACACACCGGCTGAAAACACTGAATTCAGCAAGATAATACAAAGAGCAGCATCAAGAAGAGACCGATTCAGACAAAGAGATTAAAAACAACGTTAGCTTAAAAATACGAGAGAAAAATTATGAATAATAAATCTACAAACAGTGCTTTTGATATCGCGATCATAGGAATGGCCGGACGGTTTCCCAAGGCTAAAAATATCCGGGAATACTGGGAGAATCTAAAAAATGGAAGAGAGTGTTTTACACAGTTAAGTGATGAACAGATCATTGCTTCCGGAGTAGATCCAGACCTGGTAAAAGACCCAGGTTATGTAAAAGTTTCTCCCATTCTGGATGATTACGACAAATTTGATGCCCAATTTTTCGGATATACTCCCAGAGAAGTATCGATGATGGATCCCCAACAACGATTGTTCCTGGAATGTTGCTGGGAGGCTTTCGAAGACGCAGGATATAATCCGCATGTGTATGAGGAACCGGTTGGGGTATTTGGGGGATGCGCTATTAATTCCTACATGGTTTTCAGCGGAGTCCATAAACGTTTTTATACCGAATTCCTTTCATCTGTTGTAGGCAATGATAACAGCTTCCTGGCAAACCGGGTATCTTATCAACTAAACCTGAACGGACCCGCTATTTCCGTTCAAACAGCATGTTCATCAAGCCTGGTTTCTGTTCATTTATCAGTGCAGAGTCTTTTAAATGGAGAATGTACTATGGCACTTGCAGGCGGGGTTGCTGTATGGGTTCCTCACGAAGCCGGACATTTGAATACGGAAGGTAGTGTTTTCACAAAAGATGGACACTGCAGGGCATTTGATGCCAAAGCAACCGGCACAATCTTCGGCAATGGCGCGGGGGTGGTTCTTCTTAAACGGCTTGATGATGCTATTCGCGATTCTGATAATATTTATGCAGTCATTAAAGGTTCAGCTATAAATAATGACGGTGCCATGAAAACAGACTATACGGCTCCAAGCGTAGATGGTCAGGCAAGAGTGGTTGTGGAAGCACTTGCAAATGCGGGAGTCAGTGCGGATGAAATATCTTATGTGGAAACTCATGGAACCGGTACATTCATTGGCGATCCAATTGAGATCAGGGCTCTTTCCAAAGCATACCAGGCGTTTACAAATCGTAAGGGCTACTGTGGTATTGGCTCGGTAAAACCGAATATCGGCCATCTGGATGCGGGTGCCGGAGCTGCCGGTTTGATAAAAACAGTAATGGCTTTAAAGCATAAGATGATCCCTCCTAGCATCAATTTTGACGAACCTAATCCGGCTATTGATTTTAAAAACAGCCCCTTTTATGTAAATACAATCCTGAAAAAGTGGGAATCAGAGGATGGATCTCCGTTACTTGCCGGGGTTACCAGCTTGGGTATGGGCGGCACCAATGCACACTTAATTCTCCAGGAAGCACCGGACATAAAAAAGCCCATTGTTGAAGACCAATGGCCTCTCCTTTTAACATACTCTGCGAAGAAAGAATCTGCATTGGATGACTACTCTGCAAAACTCGCTGAATTCTTAAAAGTGTCTCCAGACACAAGCTTACCAAATGTAGCTTATACCCTTCAAACAGGAAGAAAAGAATTTCCTTATAAACGATTTCTCGTCGCAGAAAACCGGGAGGATGCAATTTCAAAGCTTGAAAAACTACCTGCAGTTTCGGTTAAAACTTTTAATGATCACGCTGATGGAAGAGAAGTGGTTTTTTTGTTTCCCGGCCAGGCTTCGCAATATGTAAATATGGGCCGGGATTTGTACCGATCGAATTCAGTTTTTAGAAAGTGCCTTGATACTTGTGCCGAGATATTAAAACCCATTATAAATGTGGATATCCGGGAAGTGATATTTCCTGCATCGGGTGATGAAGAAAAGGCAACAGATCAGTTAAAAAACACGGTATATACTCAACCCGCAATTTTTTCCATTGAATATTCGCTGGCTATGTACTGGATGGATCTTGGGATAAAGCCGGTGGCAGTGCTTGGCCATAGTATGGGTGAATTCACCGCAGCTTGTATAGCCGGGGTATTTGACCTGGAGACCGGCCTTAAACTGATCGCCATGAGGGGGCGTATTATGCAGGAAATTGAGCCGGGATCCATGTTGACTGTGATGCTGCCGCCATCAGAGGTTGAAAAGTATATGAATGACAGGCTGTCGATTTCAGTAATCAATACCCCCTCCTCTTGTGTTTTATCCGGAGATACAGAAGCCATCAAAGCCATTAAAATTACTTTTGATGCAATAGACGTGCACAACCGAATACTTGAAACCTCGCATGCTTTCCATTCACATATGATGGATCCGGTACTGGAGAAGTATCATAATTTTGTTTCAACCATGACCTTCTCCCCTCCCTCAATTCCGGTCATTTCTACAGTAACGGCTGATTGGACTTCTCCGAATGAACTCACAAATCCTGATTACTGGGCGAATAATATCAGACAGCCGGTGCGATTTGCCGAGGCTGTTGAGAAATTGTTTGATAAACCGGAGTGGATCTTACTGGAGGTGGGGCCGCGAAATACACTTACAACCCTGGCAAGACAACATCCTGAAATATCACCAACCCAGATTGTAGTCCAGTCTATGAGGCACCCAAAGCAGTCGCAAGATGACAATGTTTTTGCAATGGCTGCACTGGGAAGACTATGGTCGTGTGGTTACCCGGTGGAATGGGAACGGGTATACAAAGAGAATCCGGTTTATAAAATTTCGATACCAACGTATGCCTTTCAGAGGGTAAGATATTGGATTGATCCGGAAATAATGGGATCAGATCTTCATTCAAAAACTACAAACAATGAACAAGCTATTGATAAAGTTCACCAACAAGGATCAGAAAAAAGAAACATAAAAGCTGAACTTACAGCTATTTGGGAGGAATTTCTGGGAATTGAGAACATCAAACAAGATGACAATTTTTTTGATCTTGGAGGTAATTCATTGGTCGCGCTGCAACTTTTTGATGAGTTAAAACGGAAGTTGGGAATTCGATTACCACTATCAACATTGTTTGAGGCTCCTACCATTGGGCAGATTACGGAGTTGATAGAATCAGAGTTAACAGAACCCGAGGTTCGGGAAGTAGAAAAAGTCCAACTCAAAAAAAACCATTCATCAGTACTGGTTAAAATTCAGGGTGAAGGCAAAGAAAGGCCTTTCTACTGTATTCATGGACATTTCGGGAATGTGTTATTTTTCTCTGAACTGGCCAAATTACTAGGTAAAAATCGTCCGTTCTATGGTGTTCAATCTGTGGGATTGTCCGGCGAGGAGGACCCTTTAACCAGTATTGAAGCCATGGCAGACAGGATTATAAAAGAGATGAAAGAAGTTCAGCCCCATGGGCCATATGCTTTTGGAGGGTACTGTTATGGTACGCTGGTTTCAATGGAGATTGCGAAAAAACTGGATGAGATGGGTGAATCATATGATCCTATAGTGATGATTGATCCACAGCCACCAGCTTATGCTAATGTGCTGGATGAAGAGGTTGTAAAATCGTTCAAAAATTTTTCGTTTAAACAAAGGAAAGGTAATCACAAATCGCAGCTAGGAAATAGATCATTATCTCAGTCGGTTAGTTACTTAGGCAACAAAATTTCCAGAAGGTTAGCACTTGCATCCAAAATCAAAGCTTTTAATACATACATACGAATTAAGGAATTCATAGATATGAGAATGCCTGCAACCTTTAAAGATGTTGAACTTACAAACAGAGTTGCCCATGATAATTACGTATCAAAAATCAATGGAGAGTTCAAAGCAGATGTAGAACTGTTGTTATCTAGACAGGTTACTGAACAATTTTCATCGGATCCCAAAACTGATTGGGCAGGATTAACTAAAGGACAAATAAATATCCACCTGATCGAAGATGATGGTATTATCATGAACGGCGAGATGTTTAAGAAGCCCTACGTACACGGTACTGCTAAAGTGATACAATCTATATGGGAGTCGTAACTTGGAGTGGTACCTGATACAGACAAATCTTTGGTGTTAAATCATGAAAATCTGATACAGCAAGAAAAAAATAACAATATAATCCTGAGTCGTGTTAACAAGTTATCATCAAAATTTAGAACATATTTTCGACTCTCAGACCTTATCAACAAATGAGATTGAAAAGCCTGGAGAACAAGATATACACTTGTGGTCAGTACCAGTTAATATTTATAAGGATCTAAAAAACTATAGAAATTTTCTACTGAGCGAAAATGAACAAAAAAGGGCCAAAAAATTCCGGTTCCGAAAAGATCATGATCTGTTTGTGATTGGAAGATGCATCACTAAAATTTTGCTTGCATATTATACTGATAGATCTCCTGAAAGTGTGAAAATTATACCGGATTCATTCGGTAAACCAACTTGTGAAATGAATCTATTTTTTAATATCTCTCATTCCGACGACCAGTTGCTCCTAGGTTTTTCAAACTCGGAAATTGGGGTAGATATCGAGAGAATTGATTCTACAGTGGATACAGAAGGTATTGGTAAAAGTCACTTCTCTGAGATAGAATTACAAAAAATGATGACCTGCCCCAGTGATAAAAGAGCCGAAACGTTTTTTGAAATCTGGACCAAAAAGGAATCTTTGATAAAAGGGATCGGAAAGGGACTCAGTATTCCGTTGCAGAATTTTAATGTTACCCACCAAAATGGAAAAGTGCTTTGGAAGTTTTCGAATGAGAAAAATTATGGAAATTGGTATGTCCGAAACATTGAGACCAAGCAAGGATTTAAAGCTGCTTCCGCAACTCAAAAGGAAATATTTAAACTCAATTATTTCTGCCATGATACTGATGGCTGGCGATGTTATAAATCTTGAGCAACTTATACTTAGGTAAGGCTTCACTTTCCGCTTTTTTAAGCTTTTTATAACGATGGATAGGTGTTTAGCTTTCTCAACTGCAAATGAAAATGCATTTAATCGAGATGAAACCACTACAGTTGAATCAATGGCTAATGACCAACTAATGCCAGTCTTTGAAGCAACAGTTCAGGCAGTTGAGGAAGCAATTATCAATGCAATGGTGGCAGCTGAAACTATGGAAGGAATTAACGGAAATAAAGCCTATGCTTTACCACACGATTTACTCATTAATTTATGCGGATCAAAGGTATTGGGAGTAAAATACATATTAAATCAATCCAAGTATGAAAGTATTATATCTGACACAACTTGCTACAGGAGCTAGCAACTACTTAAAAGAAAACACATCAGGTAGGAGCTGGGTAACATCACTGGGCGATATTATTAAAAAAGATAAAGACATTCAGTTAGCTGTTTGCTTCTTTAACAACGATGCTAAGGATTTCAAATTTCATTATGAGGATATTACTTATTATCCAATAAAAGATAAGCTATCGACTAAATTCAATAAAATTAAAGCAAAGTTATTTGGGACACTTTGGGATAGTAATCTTCCGGATTTATTAAAAGTGGTTGACGATTATAAACCGGATATTATTCAATTGTTTGGAACCGAATCAGGGATGGGAGAAATTGTAGGTTATACTAAAGTTCCTATTATTATTCACATACAGGGAATATTAAATCCGTACGTGTCTAATTGGCTCCCAAGAGGATTTAAATTAAACACTATTCTTTTATATTCATCAATTTACGATCTATTATTAAGACGTGATTTATATAGTGACTATTTGTTATTAAAAAAAATGGCAAAACGTGAAGAATATATCATTAAAAATTCAAAATATTTTTTTGGGAGAACTGACTGGGATAAAAGAATCATTAAATTATTCAATCATAACAGTGAATATTTTCATTGTAATGAAGCATTAAGACCTATTATGTCTGAGAACAAATGGGAATATACTAACAATCAGACCCTAAGATTAGTTTCTGTTTTGAATCCTTTTATATATAAAGGTCTTGATATTGTTATAGAAACTGCAAATCTATTGAAGAACAAATTCAACATAAAATTTGAATGGGCTATAATTGGAATGGAAAATGACAATAAAGTTGTGAAGATTATAGAAAGAACAAAAGGAATGAAATTTATTGATAATTCCGTTAATTTTAAAGGACAAAAACTAGGTAGTGATCTTATCTCTGAGCTATTAGAAAGCAATCTATTTATTCACCCATCTCATATTGAGAACAGCCCTAATAGTGTGTGCGAAGCCATGCTCTTGGGAATGCCTGTAATTGCCGGCAATGTTGGAGGAGTTGCTTCCCTTATAGAAACAGGGCAGAGTGGAATCTGTTACAATTCACAAGATCCTTATGATCTTGCCAGTATAATCTCAGAAAAAGCCTTCGATAGAAAAGCATTGGAAATTTTGGGTGAAAATGCTCATGATGTTGCTGCAATCAGACATGACAAATCTCAAATTGCATCGGTTGTCAAGAACACCTACGAATATATCCTATTTAAGGAAAATAAAAATAATAGTGCCAAAACGTCTAAAAAGGAAAGCAAAATAAACCAGTAATATAAGTTTATTTGCAATAATTGCTTTTATCTCGGACTTAGCGTAATAATGTCGTAACAAGACTTACATTCCTGCAGTTCATAAACTTTCAGAATGGCAGGCTGAAAAACAACATAAAGACCGCTTTGCCTTTTTAACCATTAAGCGGGTAATTCTATTAAATTGTATTGATTTAGTGAAGAAATTAGCCATTAAATTATTGTTAACTTCAATAGCTCTGATCACAATATCGGATTTGCTCCGAGATATCAATGTGATTAGTATAATGGTTGGGAGAATAACCTGGGTACTTTCTATAATTACCTTTGTTTTTACTTTTATATATTTATTATCAGATGCTTGTGAAAAAAACAAGGCTTTCAGAATTATTTTTTGGCTTTTTTTATCTTATAGCATTATTCTTATAATTAGAGGCTTTAGCTCACCAACAATAGACTTAACAAGTACTTTTAGGGAATCGCATGTCTTTTGGTCTTATATTATTCCTCTGGCAGTTTTCTTTGATAAAAGACTATTTAGCATAATTTTACTATTTAGAATTATATATATATTTGGAATAATTTTTTTGGTCATAGCAATAGTATATCCTCAGGCGCTTTTTGATCTTCTAATTTCGCCAAGAATAATTTCTGTATTTGCAATAGGTTGTGGTTTCTTGTTAATGAATGCTAGATACTTCAACAATAGGAGAGCTATTATTGCTTTTATTGTATTAATAATAGCCTTGTTAAGTTACATATATTTAGCCAGACGAAGCGCAACCTTTACAGTGGGTAGTCTTATAATGGCTAGCTATTTCCTCAATTTTGGGGATAAATCTAAAAAACTAATTTTTAAGCTTTTCCCCATAATATTCTTGGTCGCAGGAACTTTCTTCTATCTTAATAGCTCTTCATCGGCTCTGAAGAAAAGGATGAATGAAAGACTTTTCGAAGACACCCGAACCGAGTTGTACGATGCTTTTTTTTTACAATCAGATGAATTTTTCTTTTTTGGAAAAGGTATGAATGGAACTTATTATTATCCAATGGAAGAGTCGGTTCAGGAAGATGGTGTAGTTTTTAATGATGTTGTTTACAGAAACGTAATTGAAAATGGTTACCTTCAACTACTTTTAACTGGGGGTGTTATAAATATAGTACTGTTTCTTTCTGTATTACTCCCGGGTGCGATCATAGGTATTTTTAAATCCAAAAATCAATTCACAAAATCCTGTGGTATAATAGTTTTTCTGTGGCTAATTGACATGTTTTTTTATGGAATGCCTGGATTATCAGTTCATTATTTAATTGTATGGATATCTGTAGGAGTATGCTATACTCCTGATATTATAAAAAAGAGTGATAGACAGCTTATTCAAGAGTTTGATGAGTATAAGATTGGAAGTTGAAATAAATTGTGTTCTTAAAAAAATTATAAAATAATTCTTATGAATATTGTTATTCTTGGTGCTTCATGCTTTGATGGAATGGCGACCTCCCAGAGGGTGAAAAATTTAATTCTTCCCCTGGTACAAAACGGAAAAATAAGAGTAGCAAATCTAATTTACGAAAAGGATACTGTAGCAAAAATCTCAAAGAAAGGCAGAATCAATGAAATTAGTTATCAAATAATTGGATATAAGTTAAGGAATGTATTTTCAGTAATTAGTTTTTATTCAACCGGAATTCATTTTCTGAGAACGAATAAAATTGCGGGACAAAAGAATATTATATACAATTATTCCTACTTGGATATACAAAATCTAATATTTATTTGTTATGGAAAATTAATTGGGTATAAAATCATATTTGACATTGTAGAAGATAATAATACCTACAGCTATTTTCCAACATTCATATTTTGGTTGAGAAACGCTTCATCAAAGGTTTTTCTGAGACTTATACCTGTATTTGCGGATTCCATAATTGCAATATCAAGTCATTTAGTGTTAAAAATGAAAAGTCTCACAAAAAAAACTACTGTACATTTAATACCTATAACCGTAAATTTAAGTTATTTCCCAACTTCTCATCAATCTTCTCCAGAATATCCACTGTTTAAAATATTCTATGGTGGTTCTTTTGGAACAAAAGATGGTTTTGAATATTTAATTAAATCATTTGAAAAAATTAATCAGGTTCATCCAAATACTCAATTGGTCTTAACGGGCAAGGGGATGGATAATGATATGTTAAGGGTAGAAGAACTTATAAATCATTCTGATTTAAAAAATAATATTTTTTATGCAGGCTATCTTGAAACGGATGAATACTATGCCTTATTAAATGAATGTCATATTTTTTGCATGACCAGAATCAACTCAAAGTTAGCAAATGCTGGTTTTCCGTTTAAATTAGGTGAGTTTCTGGCTACCGGAAAAGCAGTAATTGCAACAGATATAGGTGATGTAACTCAATATTTAGAGAATAAACGAAATGCTCTAGTGATTAAGCCAAATTCTGTAGAGGAATTAGTTTCCGCATTTAACTATTTAATTGAGAACCCACACGTGATTGACAAATTAGGAAAAGAAGGTCGTGAAACTGTGGAGAAATACTTTGACACCCATAAAGTAAGTCTGAATTTATTTGAACTTTTACAGGGTATTAAGTAGGTCATTATTTTTAGTTTCTTTTTAAAATTATTGTTTGACGAATTTTGGAGGTTGATTTTGAAAATTTTATTCCATCGTATAGATCTGATAGTTTATCATGGATGGTTCAGCGTTACTTTTAGCCAAAATTGTGATTATTAGAGGGAATATTATTGTGCAATACAATAGGTGATCTAAAAAAAATAGTGGATGTACGAGGAACTCTACTTAGGTTAGGTGAATTAAGAATAATCTCAGTACCCAATTAGCAATCTAGATCATGTATGTTCAAAAAAATTCACAGTGAATATAAACATCGGGCAGCGCTTAACTTCTTAAATGGGCAAATTGGTGACTTCGTGAACTTTAATCAAAATAATTAATTTAAACTTCATCCCTTTTCATGGTTTCAGTTTTAAAAAAGAAGAAATTACTAATAATTGGTCCATATCCGCCACCTTTTGGAGGTGTAAGTATTCATATTAAAAGGTTGATAAGCTTACTTGAAACTAATTTTGAGATCATTAAAATTGATGAATCTAAACACGAAAAACCAACAATTTTTAATTTAAGATCCTATAATTTTTATTTATATGTTCAATTAATGGCGAAATCCAATATAATACATATTCATAGTGGACATTATTTGCTGCGATTCATACATTTTTGTACTTCGAAGATTTTAAATAAAAAATTAATTATCACCGTTCACTCTTATGATGAAAGAGATAAATCTTTTATCGAAAAAAATATCGACCGTTTAATTTTTAAACGTTCTCATGTGATTTTTGTGAGCGAGGAGATTTCGCAAAAATTCAATTTGAATAATGCGTTTATAAAAAATGCATTTCTTCCCCCCAACTGGAATGAGGAAGAGCAGTTGCCAGTACATATTAAAAACTGGATAAAAGGAAAAAAAGAAAAAGGTTATTATATATGTTGTGCAAATGCTTCAAGACTGGATAAATCACAAGATCAGGATTTATATGGTTTAGACCTTAGCATAGAAGCGGCTAAAATGTGCAGGGAAAAAAATATAAAAATTGCATTTGTATTTGTCGTTAGCGATACTACCGGAATATTAAAAATCAATTTATATGAAGAGCTTATTCAAAAATATAAACTTGCTCATCTTTTTTTTCTACATAAATCACCTATATCATTTATAAGCTTAATAAAACAAGCAGATATCATCCTTCGTCCTACGAATACAGATGGGGATGCACTCACCGTTAGGGAGGGATTGTATTTGGAAAAGAAAGTAATTGCTTCAGATGTTGTAAAAAGGCCTGCAGGAACCTATATTTTTAAAAATAGAAATTTAATTTCCCTCATGAGCGTAATGAAAGAGGTGAGTGAGGATTTAAGAAAAAATCCCGAGATTCTTGAAACAGCTTTAAATGTGCAATTGGTCTATGCTGCCAGCTATAAAGATTTTTATTTAACTAATGTTTATTCGTAACAATAGATGTCTTCAAGTAATATATCTAGCCAGTTCTACTCTAAACCTGAGGAAAAATTAATTAGGACTGAACCCTTGCCAATTTTTGCAAAACATTTATCCCCGGTGGATTTGAAAACTTCAGATCCTTATGATGTTTGGAATACAACATTGGGTCAAAACATAAAGAAAGTTTACTATAAAAATAGGGTGTTGGGTATACTGCCATCTGCAGGTCTTAGCATTTTTGATTTTTATTTTAACAACCATTTAAGGTTAGGTTATGAAAAAAGAAATTATCCTATAGCCCATGCGCATAAAGCTTTAATTGGGATGGAATTGTTTAAAAAAAACCGGCTACCTCAATATTTGTCATTTGCCAGAGAATCAATACATTGGCTTGCAAATAATTATAGTCAAGGCTTTAATGGTTATTGCTGGGGTATTAATATGCCCTGGGTTTCAAAGATGGCCATCTACGATGAAAATATTCCCCACGTAACGCACACTCCTTATGCGCTAGAAGCTTTCATCAATTATCAAAACTTAACTTCTACAAGCGAATATGAAGATATAATTGTAAGCGTTTTTAGTTTTCTGGAAAGCGATTTGCACAAGATAATTGATGAGGATTCAGTATTAGCATTATCATATTCACCAAAACCTGAAAAACGAATTGTAATAAACGCAAATTCTTATGCTATGCTATGTTATGCTTTATTAGCAGATAAGAGCCCTTTAGGACCAGAATATAATGAAGAAAAAGTAAAACGTCTTTATCAATTTTTAGTCGACCACCAAAACGCTGATGGAAGCTGGTATTATTTTTCAGATGCCGCATCAGGTAATTTCATAGATTGCTTTCATACATGTTTTGTGATAAAAAACATTTTTAAAGTCGACAAAATAATCCCATTGCCCAATTGTGATAAAATAATTGCCAAAGCTTATGATTATTTAAAAAGTCATTTATGGGATGCAGGCAGACAACTATTTAAACGATTTAGTGTCACAGATAGACTGTCACCGGTAAAATATGACTTATACGACAATGCAGAGATGTTGAACCTCGCTATTATGTTCAGGGATGATACATTAACGGAGGTGCTATCGGCATCGATAAAACGAAATTTTGTATCTGGCGACAACATTTACTCGCATATTGTATATCCTAATTTAAAGGTCAATAAAAACACCTTAAGGTGGGCAGTCCTACCTTATCTATACGCACATTCAAAAACACTTTAAATGGATTAACTCTTTTAATTCTATAAGAATAATAGTTGAAAAATTGAAATTAAAAGTTTTGGTGTTTAACAAGACTTACAAATAGCACAAAGAACCAGTTTCCCATTGCCTAATAAAGTTGGTTTCTTTAATTCATAATAATATAATTACATCGAAATATTAGTATACAACTATGTGTGGAATCCTTGGAAGTGTCAATTTTGACAATACTTCAGAATATCTAAATTTAATTCATCATCGCGGTCCTGATGCATCTGGTATTCAAAATTTTAAAATAGGTGAGCATATTGTTTCCCTTTTACACCGTAGGCTTTCCATTGTTGATTTAAGCGAGGCAGGTAATCAACCTATGGCTTCCTGTGATAATAGGGCTCATATTATTTTTAATGGAGAGATATATAATCATTTGGAGCTTAAAAAAGATTTGTCACAGGTTAGTTTTAAGGGTCATTCTGATACGGAAACTATAGTCAATTATTTTAGGCACTTTCCCATATTAGAAAGTCTTTTCCATCTAAACGGAATTTTTGCTTTTGCTTTTTTAGACATACAAAAAAAACAGCTTTTCCTTGCCAGGGATCGTTTTGGGGTTAAACCATTATATTACTATTTTGATGGAACTAGGTTGCTATTTGCTTCTGAGATAAGACCTATCAAATCTCAAATAAAACCTGAAATAAACAATGGAGTAGCCTTAACCGCAGTCAAAATGCGCTATAGCCCATCCCCATTAACCATATTTAATGAGATTAAAAAAGTAGAACCAGGACAACTTCTCTCCTTTGATCTTAGCGAAAAGGTTATTAAAATGAATAAAGATTATTTTGTAAAAACTGAGCGGTTGGGTACTCGAAAAGATGACCTTAAAAAGCTTGTTAATATTTATGGAGACCTTTTTGAAAAGGCAGTTGAAAGACAACTGATGGCAGATGTTGATTTAGGAATATTACTAAGCGGTGGTGTTGATTCTGCCCTGGTTGCTGCAATTGCTCAAAAAAGGACTGATAAAAAATTAAAGAGTTTTACGATTGGTTTTGAGGGTGAACATAGAGAATTGGACGAGATAAGTTATGCTCGCGAGACGGCAGATATTCTTGGTCTTGATCATTATGAACAAAAAATAAACTTTCCCAACTTCTTAACCTCAATTAAAAAAATAGTCCAGGTGGTGGAAGAACCCATAGCCACAACCTCTATTATCCCTATGTATTTTCTATCCCAATTAGCAGCCTCTCACGTCAAGGTGGTTTTGAGTGGGCAAGGTGCAGATGAACCTTTGGGCGGCTATAATAAATATAGAGCATTGCCTCACCTTGAGACGGCTCGTTTTTTTAAAAATTTAAGCCCGGCATTAGATAAATTTAATTTTGTATATAAAAATAGGGAACATCTTAGAAGGTTTCTTAAGGCAATTCAGCCAAAAGACAAGGTTAGCTCCTGGTTAGAATATAATTCTATCTCATCTTTAAAAGATGTCGCTGGCTTAATAAACTCCCAAAAAATTCAACAAGTTTTAAATGAAATTCAACATAATCAATCCCTTATACGTGATATCTGGAAAAATAGGACTCCCGAAAAAAGTAAATTAAAAGACGTGTTTTTATATTATGATTTACGTACTTCCTTAGCAGATGATCTTTTAATGTATACAGATAAAATCACTATGAATTTTGGCCTGGAGTGTAGGGTTCCTATTCTGGATAATGATCTAATTGCATTTATTGAATCTTTAAATAGCAGATATAAATACAATTCAGCTAAAGGAAAGATAATACATAAGGCATTTGCAGAGGAATATTTGCCGTCCTCTATTATCAATAGAAAAAAAATTGGATTTAAATCTCCTACCGAAAGCTGGTTTAGAGAAAATATTGATGAGTTGGAAAATATATTTTTGGATAATCCTGATTTTCTAAATTTATTCAATTCAAACAAAGTCAGGGAACTATTGAACCGACATAAAAAGGGTGAAAATTTAGAAAAGCAAATATTTCTTTTATTAAGTTTAAATTATTTATATAATTAGTGAGTAGCTTATCCTATAGTAGTAAGTTAGGACAGGACAGTACCATTTGCCATTCAGTCAGAGATACATTTATTTATATTTTAAATTACACTATGTAGAGAGGAATTTAAAGTATCAAGATTACTTTTAATAAAAATTTATCTCATAAGCTCAATAAATTATTATGGAGAAATGGAAAAGATATCAAAAATCTGATATTTGATAAAAAATAATTGTTCCTAATAACTTTCTGGTTTTCTATCACAATAAAGTAAATCAAGTCGCAAAAAATGATTTTATCACGGGTTCCTGAAAAAAAATTTCCTCAATATATGGATGGTAAATTAAAATAAAAGAGAAATAATGAAAGAAATTTTAGAGGCCGATTGTTTTTTTCAATTGCAGGAAAAATTCAGTAGAATTCCATTCACCCAATCTCAGGGGTGGTATAATTACATGAAAGGACGAGGCAAAGAGGTTATTTTTTATGTGGATAATGACCAGGATCCAAAAATTGGTTGTTGGGGAACACTCCAAAAGATTCCTTTCTCAAAAAGAAAAATATTACTCATAGGTGCCGAAACTTATTCCCCGGATTTAACAGAAATGGAGTTTAAAAGCTTTTATTCTGAACTAGCCACAACTCATGATTCTATTGAGGTCAATAGTAGTAATCCTTACGATATAGAATTTGAAATAGGAATTAGAAGAGCTGGATTTAAGCGTCCTATGGGAATTTTTGAATGTCCGTTAACTATTGAAATAGATTTATCACGGGACGTTAATGTTAATCAAAACTGGAAAAGAAATGTAAAAAAAGGAACAAGAGCAGGTTTGATTTTTGAAGAAATAACATCCATTCAACCAACAGAAATAAAGGCTATTGTTTCATTATTTAAAGA
>Ga0314774_1000660_pt1 | contig 25747 bp, 22 predicted proteins | sample MetaGCBIA2018_FD_204515 | JGI IMG/M metagenome (GOLD analysis project Ga0314774, IMG submission 204515) | Cryopeg brine microbial communities from Beaufort Sea near Barrow, Alaska, United States - CBIA 2018 | ecosystem: Environmental > Aquatic > Marine > Coastal | place: USA: Alaska | collected...
GCTTCCTTCAGACCCTGCCGTTGCCAGCAACGCCCTTGCGATTCGGATTGTCTTCCCCCTGATCGGGGTGACGCCCGTATCTTTCAACGAGCCGGGTTTGCCAGCTACGCTGGGCAAACCAAAAAAGATTAAAAACTAATTTTCCATCTATAACAGTGTCTAAACCCGTTCTCGTAATCTGTAATAAAAAGACTCAACTCTTTACCGTTACGAGCTTTTTAGAGTCTTACCTTTGTTAGGGTTATAGAACCGTTAAACTATTAACTGTTTTCGAGAATCTGATCAACCATCTGTAGCAAAACTGTTTCATCTTCAAAGACCGGTTGAACCCCAACCGAATAACACGGTAAGGGCAAGCGGGAAGGATCTAGCTTTACGGCATCCTTCTCCGTTGTCAGCAGAATATCGGCTTTTCCGGCTGCCGAGATCAAGGTCGCAAGACGGGTCGCTGAGTAGACAACATGATCCGGAAAAGAAAAAGTGCCAGACAGTTTGACCCCGGCATCACGCAAGGAGGAAAAGAACGCCTCCGGCTCGGCAATTCCGGCAAAAGCAAACACCTTCTTGCTCGCGATGTCCGTTAAATCAAGCGGACCTCCATCGAGACGGTTGATCTCTGAAGAAAGTTCATGTCTGCATTTAAGGGTCTGAATCGGAAAATGAAACAACTCAGGACCATCCATTTCGCAACGGGTCAAAATAGCTAGATCTGCCCGTCGAATAGAGCTTAACGGCTCCCGCAAAATACCGGCCGGAAGGAGATGACCGTTTCCAGCCGGACGCCGCCCGTCAAGCAGAACGATATTCAGATCTCTGGCTACCGACCGATGTTGAAAAGCATCATCGAGCACCACATAATCGACCTGGCACAGGTCAATCAGCAGCCTGATTCCATCGATTCTTTTAGGCGCAATCGCGACAGGAACTGCAGGATTACGTCGGGCCAGAAGAACCGGCTCATCCCCGGCCTGTTCCGCGTCAAGAAGTCGTGCGTGACCATCGGAAACCAGTGCCGATTTACCGTTAAAGTTCCCACCATACCCACGGCTGACAATACCGACATTAAGCCCTTTGAGGGTCAACTGCCTGACAAGATAATCGACAACAGGGGTCTTGCCGGTCCCGCCGGCCGCAATATTCCCGACCGAAATCACCGGAATACTGGATTTTTCGACCGGAAGAAGCTGCATGTTATAAAGAGTGTTCCGAACCGAAACAACCAGACGATAGATCAGACTAACCGGCAGAAGCAGGCCGGTTACAACTGCAGTCAACCATCCCGAAGTCCATCCGGTTGCATACCTTCGATATAGAGTCTTGAAATCAGGCATCGCCGTCCTTGAGCAGTCGATCGATGACAGCGATGGTTTCAACAGTCGCCCCGACATTCTTATCGATCAGACCAAAACCGGACAGGCCGACGCTTTCGCGAAGGGGAGCATGCTGCAAAAGCGTTTCCATCCGCTCTGCCAACCCCTTTGCATTGTCGACTTTCCAGCCACCACACGACTTGAGAATCAGTTTGGAAATTTCTTTAAAATTATGCATATAAGGGCCGAATAAAACAGGCTTTTTAAGGAGTGCCGCTTCCAGAATGTTGTGCCCGCCAACCGGTACGAAGCTGCCGCCAACAAAAACAACATCCGAGGCCTTATAGAGGGGCATGATCTCACCGATCGTATCAACCAGCAAAACTTCGCCACTCTGCAGCGGTGGCTCTGCTCCCTTGAGTTGACTCCGCAACCGGTAAGGGGCCTCGAGTTTGGACAGCATCTCGCCAACAGTTCGTGCTCGTTCCGGGTGTCTCGGCGCCAGTATCAGGACCAGGTTGCTGAATTGAGGGCGAAGTTGCTGATAGACCGCAACGATCAACTCCTCTTCCCCGGCATGTGTACTGCCGGCGACCCAGATCAATGAGTCGGCAGGGAGCCGATATAAAGACTTAATCTCCTCGACTGATGGCAATGCCGTTAAATCGATCTGCATATCGAACTTCAAATTTTGCGAGACAGAAACTTTATCGGGCGATGCACCCAGCACCTTGATCCGATCGGCATCCTGAGACGATTGCATGCAAAATGCATCAAACTGCTTTAAAAGAAGACTGAAAACCCCTCTGAAACGAAGATACCTCGGGAATGAACGGTCTGAAATCCTCCCATTGACCAGCACCAGCTTGGCCCCGCTTCTTTTGGTATGCCGGACGAAATTCGGCCAGATTTCCGTCTCGACAATGATCACAACCGCTGGCTTGATCTTTTTCAAAGACCAGCCGACGACCCACGACAGATCAAACGGAAAATAGATACAGCTGTCGATCCCCTTGATTTCGCAGGCGATTGCATGTCCTGTCTCGGTCACATTGGAAATGAGGATGGCGGCTTCGGGATGTTTTTTGCGCAAGGCCTCGATCAAAGGGATTGCGGCACGAGTCTCCCCGACAGAAACCGCATGCACCCAGAACACCTGCTTCCCTTCCAACTTGGCCAACTTGGAGCGATCGTACCAGCCAAACCGCTCGCGGATTCCACGTCGGGTCTTGCCGTGACGCAGGCCCCGTAAAACATAATATGGAATCAAGAACAGCGCAATCAGGATGAGAAGAACATTATATAGGAAATACACCAAAAGCCTCCAAACAGGCCGAAGCCCGCTCTGTGTTGTCATTCATCGCCTGCTGCAGTTGCTCGCAAAATGCTTCGACATCACCTACCCTGTCGAAACATAGAGGGGGACCAAAAGCATAGACTGCCCGGGCAAACGGGAACGGCAGCAGGAAGCGATCCCATGAAGCAAAACGATGGCCACGACTGCAGGCAAACGCCATCGGTACGACCGGACGACCGGAGAGACGCGCTAACTGAGCAACACCCGGTTTTATCTCATGCCGTGGGCCACGTGGACCGTCAGGTGTAAAAACGAGATCATACGGCTCCTTCCCCAACGCAATCATCTGTTTAAGAGCTGCCTTGCCACCGCGACTACTCGATCCCCGCACGGCTCCCTGTCCGAAGTAACGCATCACCCGCGCGATCAGCTCACCATCCTTTGACGCGCTGATCAGAATTCTGGCACCGGGGCCACGGTACCCTTTAACCATCAGTAACAGTTGATCATGCCAGAAGGAGAGGATCACCGCCCTCTTCTCAGCCCAGATCGTTTGAACATGTTCCTCGCCGATAAACTCAACCCGCAAGGTTGCATACAGCAAACGGATGATCCCGGCAGCCAGAACGGTTGCAACATTGAGCAGCAGCCAGTCGGTGATCCGTTTGATCATTTAAGCGTCCTTAAACTGCATGTCGTAAAGTTTTTTATAAAGCCCCTCATGCTTGAGGAGTTGTTCATGCGTGCCGATTTCATGGATTTTCCCGGCATCCATCACTACTATACGGTCCGCATTCATGATTGTGGAGAGGCGATGAGCGATTACAATTGTCGTCCGGCCCTTCATCAAATTCTGCATCGCCTTTTGAACGATCGCTTCGCTCTCGGTATCCAGGGCGCTGGTCGCTTCATCCAAAACCAGAATGGGGGTGTCCCGGACGATAGCACGAGCGATACAAATCCGCTGCCGCTGCCCACCTGAAAGGCGTGCACCGCGATCACCGATCAGCGTATCGTATCGGTCAGGGAGATCATCGACGAACTTGGAAATAAAGGCCTGCTCAGACGCTTTTTCAACCTGCTCGGGTGTCGCATCAGGACGCCCATAACAGATATTGTGATGTATCGAATCATCGAACAAAAAAGCTTCCTGATCAACAAAAGAGATATTTTTCAACAAACTCTTACGCGTCACGGAGCGAATATCAATATCATCAATTTTAACAGCGCCGGATTGAGGATCGTAGGATCGGGCGAGCAAGGAAGCAATGGTCGTTTTCCCGGCACCACTTGCCCCAACCAGAGCGACAATCTGGCCTGATTGGATGGTGAGGTTAAAATCATCCAAAACCGGTTTTTCATCGTAGGCGAAAGTGACATGATCGAAGGTTATCTGCCCTTTTTCAACCTCTAGTGTTAACGCATCTGCGACGTCAACAATTTCTGGAACCTCGTCAAGGGTCTCAAAAACACGTTCAGCAGCAGCCAGGGATTGTTGAATCCCGCCAAAAACGCGACTGAGGCGTTTTGCCGGGTTATACATCATCACAATTGCAGTGAGTACGGAAAAGAGCGCACCTTGAGTCAGCTCACCAGCGATAACCCTTTGCATCGCAAACCAAAGAACCACGGCGACACCAATCGACGTAATTATTTCATTTACCGGCCCCTGAAAAGCCGTATAAACAGTCACCTTGCGTAAATTTTTATAAAAACTTCTATTTGCATTAACGAAACGCTTGATTTCACGTTCCTCAGTTCCGAACGTTTTAACAACCTTCACTCCGGACAAACTTTGCTCAACGGTTTTAGTCAGTTGAGCAACAGCTTCCTGACTGCGTCTTCCGTAAATTTTTATACGTTTACCGATTAAATTGGCAGCATAACCGACCAAAGGCAGAACGACAAAAGCTGTTAAAGCCATCTGCCAGTCCGTGTAAAATGCGACAAAGATCAACCCGACCATAACCAGCGTTTCACGCATCAGGCTCAACAATACGTTTGAAAATGCATTCTGCAAAACGCCTGTATCATTAAAAACATTCGACATTAACGTTCCGGTAGACGATCCGGAAAGAAAACGCATCGACATGTTCATGATATGCGCAAACAGCTGATTACGGATATCGAGAACAGCGCGCAACCCAGCAAGCTTTATAAAATATTCCTGAAGATAACGGCTTCCCCCCTTTACGACTCCGAGACCCAGAACAAAGACCGGAATCAATTTTGCGTATTGATGATTACCGGATATAATTATGTCATCGACAAAGGGCTGAACCAGTTTAGCCAAAGCGGCATCGGTTGACGCCACGATCGAAGCACCGATAAAAGATAAAAAGAGAAACCCTTTATAAGGCCACGCGTACATAAACAGTCTTCGTGTCGCAGACTGTTTTATATTTTGATTTGACTTTATTTTATCCACGAACCATCTCCATAACAATCTGTGCCACTTTTTTGGAGCAACCACCAGTCCCAAGCATCGCTTGAACCCTTTTCAAGTCGTCGCAAATCGTCTTATTGTACTCGTTATTACTAAGTATTTTAATCATTTCAGCCGACAAGGCCTCTGGCGTCGCCTGCTCCTGAATAAACTCTCGAACGACCTCTCGTCCCGCCACAATATTTACCAATGAGACATACGGGATTTTCACCACCCGTCGCGCAATAGCAACTGATAAGGGTGAGGCACGATACATAACCGCCAACGGGGTACCGGTCAACGCTACCTGCAAAGTTACAGTCCCGGAGACGGCCAGAACGGCAGTGCAAGCAGCGGCGACTGCGTAGATATCGTTTTCTAGAATTTTAATTGGGAGGGCACTGGCTGCAATCTGCGTCTTGATCGAAGAAAGATCGAGAGAGGAGGCTAGCGGAAGAACAAACTTCAGATTTGGGATCGCCGCCAACAAAAGACGCGCGGTCTGCAGCATCGTTTCAAGATTATAACGGATTTCACTATTGCGACTACCGGGGAACAGCCCAACAAGCTGCTCTCCAGAAGTGCCATTGATCCCGCAGGGTTCTGATTCAGACTCCAGCGACGCCTCATAATCATCCAGAAGCGGATTCCCCACATAATCAGCAATTAAACCATACGGTTTATAAAATTCAGGCTCAAACGGAAAGATAACCGCCATCCGGTCGACCGTTTCTGCCAGTTTCTTTGCCCTCCCCTGGCGCCAGGCCCAGACTTTGGGGGAGATATAATACAAAACCGGAATCCCGGCCCTTTTCGCAACTCTGGCCAAGCGCATGTTAAATCCGGGGAAGTCGACCAGAACCAGAATATCAGGGCGTTGTTCAGAGGCGAAGGTTGCCGTAACAGCCTTAAACGCTCGGCGGATAGCAGGGAGACGCCCGAGGACTTCCACAAAACCCATGACCGAGATTTCATCATACGGGAGGAGCGTTTCGCACCCCGCGCCCCTCATCTTCGGACCAGTCACACCAAAAAACGAGAGCCCGGGATCAATCTCCCGGGCGGCTTTAATCAGGTTCGCAGCGTGCAAGTCACCAGATGATTCACCGGTGACAAGCAGGATGCGTTTCTGTTTTTCAACTATCGATACAGGCATGATAAGGCTCGTTTAAAAATCAACGGGCAAGTCCCCTCTCACTCCCTTGAATAAACTCAACAAAAGACATCACTTCAGGCAAAGAAGCATACTGATCGATAATCTGCTGCAACGCCTCATCCTGTTTCAAATCAGACCGATAGATTAATTTATAGGCATTCTTGATGCCACGTATCGCCTCTTCTGAAAAGCCTCTCCGTTTCAGTCCGAGAGAATTGATCCCAACGGTTTTGGCTCGATCCCCCTGCGCGAGGGTGTAAGGGGGGAGGTCCTGGGCGATCATCGAACCGCCACTCGCCATGACATGTTCTCCAATCCGAACAAACTGATGAGCAGCCGACAGACCACCGAGAATGGCGTAATCCATCACTTCAACGTGCCCGGCAAGTGTTGCGGCATTAGCGAGAATGACATGGTTGCCGATGCGGCAATCATGGGCAACGTGGGTATAGGCCATAAACAGGGAGTCGCTCCCGATAATCGTCTCACCACCGCCCTCCTCGGTCCCCCGGTGCATGGTCACAAATTCACGAATCTTGTTCCGATCACCGATACGCAAAGAGGACTGTTCACCATTAAACTTCAAATCTTGCGGGTCAGCACCGATCGACGCAAATTGATAAATTTTATTATCTTGCCCTATCTCAGTCCACCCTTCTATCACCACATGCGGACCGATCCAGGTTCCCGCACCGATCGAAACATGCTCTCCGATCAGACTGTAGGCGCCTATGGCAACATTTTCTGCGATGCGGGCATTGGGATGAATAATGGCCGTTTGATGGATCATTTCTTCTTCCCCCCACGCTGAGCAAATGTCGCCTTGAGTTGAGCCTCAGCTACCAGAGTACTACCGACATAGCTCTTCCCCGCAAAGGTATAAATACCACGACGACAACTGATCATTTCGAGCTCCATTCGTAAAACATCTCCCGGAACAACCGGCTTGCGAAATTTTGCATTATCGATACCGACAAAATAGGTAACCATATCGCCACCCAGAGATTCATTCGTGGCGTAAGCAAAGATGCCACCAACCTGGGCCATCGCCTCGATAATGAGAACGCCAGGCATCACTGGATGCCCCGGGAAATGACCCTGAAAAAAGGGTTCATTAATAGTAACATTCTTGATACCGACGATCTTTTTATCCTTGTCCAGTTCGGTAATGCTATCGACCAGTAAAAACGGGTAACGGTGCGGCAGCATCTCCATGATCTCTGTTATTCCGTAAACCATGGGCTATTCCTTTTCTTTCAGTTCTGATTCAAGTTTTTCAATCTTATTTTTAAGGCGGGAGAGTTCTCGCCGCATCTCTGGCAATTTCGGAAAAGTCATCGAAGCCTTAAGCCAGTCGCGGTGTGGCATGGCCGGAACGCCTGAAACGACCTGATTCCCATCAATGCTGGAGGTGACTCCACCACGTGAGCCAACGGTCAGGTTATCACCAATACGGATGTGCCCATTCGTTGCTGACTGGCCACCAAAGGTACAGTGGTTACCGATAACAGTGCTTCCGGCAATCCCGGTCTGAGCGACTAAGATACAATCTTCACCCAACTCAACATTGTGACCGATCTGCACTAGATTATCAATTTTTGTGCCGCGCCGAATGCGGGTCACACCTAACGCTGCGCGATCGATTGTGGAGGATGCACCAATCTCGACATCATCTTCCAGAACAACAACCCCAACCTGCGGGATTTTAAAATAGCGTGACCCATCCGGGGCAAAACCGAAACCATCCGAACCGATCACCGCCTTCGGCTGAAGAATGACCCGATTAGCGATCCGGCACTTTTCACGGACAACCGTACCGGCATGGAGAAGACACTCTTCGCCGACTTCTACCTCTGCGTACAAGACCACGCCAGCATAGAGTGTTGTCCCTCGGCCAACCTTTACATTGTCACCCACATAACAACCGGGATAAATGGTGACGTCCGCACCAATATCCGCCGTTGTGCTGACATGCGATCCAGCCATCACCCCTTTCACCTCTGGCGGCTCAACCGACAGAAAGGTGAGGATTTTGGCAAAAGCAAGATAGGGATTCTTGCAGACGAGACCGGGCTTGCTGCATCGATCAGCCAGAGCAGGTGATACGATGACTGCCGAAGCAGCAGTCGTTTCCAATGCCTTGATATACTTCGGATTGGTCACAAATGTGATATCACCATCCTGGGCGACATCAATCGGCGCTACGCGTGACACAGACACCGCTGCATCACCGAGAACGGTCCCGTCAACCAGGTTGGCCAATTCTTCTAAAGTCGCACGCTTCATCTTATACAGCCTTCTTATGGCTTGAGAGTCTTGTTTGCTTCAGCTGTCACCTTGTCTGTAAAGTCGACTGAATCGATTGCATAAATCATGTTGCTGCGTTCAAAAACAAAATCATACCCCTCTTTTTTGGACAGTTCATTCGCAATTTTCACAAAACTATCCTGCAAGGTGGCAAGCTGACCCTGTATTTTGCGCTGAAGCTTCATACCGCGTTCCTGTTCGAGCTTCTGTGCTTCCATAACTTTCTGGTCATATTCGCGCTCTTTATCGGCACGGGCGCCAGGCTTCAGCATTTCGGCCTGTGTGCGGTACTCTTCAGCAAAATCCTTCAACTTTCCTTCAAGCTGTTTCATATCCTGTTCAAAAGCTTTTTTCTCTTTTTCCAAAGAAGCCTGAGTCGCTTTCCCGATGTCAGACTCTTCTATCGCTTTGCGCATGTCGACAACACCAATGTTTACTTCGGCCAAAACAGGAGCAGCCAGGAACAATGCAACGAATAACAACAACATAATCTTTTTCATTTTTTTTCCTTTCAATAATTAATCAGAAGAAGCTCCCGATTGAGAATTCAAATACCGATTGTTTCTCATCTTCAAGCGGATCCAGATTGTATCCCCACTCAAACCGGAGAGGCCCCATAGGACTCTGCCAACGAATACCGGCTCCAGCACTGTAGCGCATACTTTCAAAATAATTCTGCTGTTCAGACCATGCGTTCCCGGTATCAAAGAAAAACAGCCCGTTAACCCCGGCCTCTTTCGCAAGAGGGAAAACATATTCCAGATTAAAATACGCCGATTTGACACCACCAATATATTCGTAACCGCTCGACGAAGAGGAAACCGCCCCTGTAACCGGATCGGTCACGTCAGTAGTACGGGAAACGCGTGGACCAACCTCTCGCGTATCAAATCCACGGATGGTCCGGATCCCGCCAAGATAAAAACGTTCATTAATCGGGATTTGCTCGCCTGCAATCTCATGAAGGTAGCCGAGATTACCATGAGCTGAAAAGACTGTGCTCCACGGTCCTTTAAAAAAATGACGGTGATCGACAAAAGTTCGCATGAACTTTTGGGTCCCACCAATCCCTGCAACTTCAACAGAGACTTCAGATCGCCCACCCATGGTCGGAGCGGGACGGTAATCGAGGGTGTCCCATGTAACCGACCCCGTAATAGACGATAGAATTGAATCGCCTTCTTGATCTTTAAGATAAGACGAGGCCAAGATATCAACGTCGGCAATCGTCGTTTGTTCATAACGGTAAATGAAAAAAGATCGAACATTCGGCATGATCGGCATGCCAAATTTAATATCACCACCTGTCTTCTGTTCGGTATAATCAGCCCATTCTTTCTCACTCTTATAGATATCAAAGCCGAGAGCAATTTTTGTATCCATAAAATAGGGGTTAAGGATACCGAGGCGATAAGTCGTACTGGTTCCGCCATAAGAACCGGAAAGATTCAGGTTAAGGCCCCGACCTAGAAAATTTTGTTGAGCAATAGACCCTTGCATGACAAAACTATCGACCGTCGAGTAACCGAAACCAAGAGAAAAAGTACCGGTTGGCTTCCCCTTGACGTCGACATCAATATCCATGATCTCTTTTTGATCGCCGGGTTGGGTATTGAGGTTAACTTCTTCAAAAAAACCAAGATTATTAATGCGGCGGCGACTCTCTTTCAGAGCAGAGGAGCTGAAAAGAGCCCCTTCGGCCAGAGTCATCTCACGACGTATAACCTTGTCAACAGTTTTGGTATTTCCACCAATCTGAATTCGACCGATATAAACTTCAACCCCTTTTTCAATATTATATTTGATGGATATCTGCTTTTTACTATCATCCAAATCGGTCACAGGAACAATATTCACGTAAGCATAACCGCGATCAGCGTAATAGTCATTCATCGACAACATGCTTTCACGCAAAAGCGCACGGCTGAAATTTTCACCCCGCTCAAGCTTGTTAAACGCCAACAAAGTCTCTTTCTCAGCAATCAAATCGCCTTGGAGATCAACCGTTCCGGTTGAATACTGACTCCCCTCATCCACTTCAATCAGAATATCCAAATATGCTCCGTCGTCGACGACGGTAATATTCGGTTGTTTAACTTTAACCTTTACATACCCCTTGTTGAAATAGAGGTCGGAAATCATTTCGAGGTCATTTTGCAGCAACTCTTCGTTGTAAACACCTCTGTCCGTTATGAATGAAAATATCCAGCGCTTTTTCGTCTGGATGTTCTTGTAGAGCTCTTTATCACTAAAAACGGTATTATCCGCAAACCGAATGGAATCAATCAGAACCCGATCCCCTTCCTCGATACGAAAGGTCAGAGTCGCCTCGTTCTTGTCGTCAATTTTCAGGTCGGATTCAATCTTAGCGGAATAATGCCCTTCTTCTACATAAGCCGCTTTCATCGCCTTAATTGACTCAAAAACAGTCATCGGTTTATAAAATTGCGGGGTCTGGACTTTGATTAATTCTTTAAGCGTTTTTGTATCAATTTCATCATTTCCGTCCAGTTCAACCTTACGGACCAATGGGCGCTCAACGACTTTGTAAACGAGCACAGATGATCCCGCCTCGATCACAACTTCAGCCGCAACATCACTAAACTTCCCTGATTTGAAAATTTCGGATAAATCCTGATTAATCGTGAGATCGCTTACTTCACCACCAGGAGTTGCTTGTAAGGCGTTTTGAATGATCGCGCTTGCAACCCGCCTGTTCCCTTCAACCCGGATGGTATCAATCGAATAGGTACGCGCCAGACCAATACCAGGAAACAGCAACATAACAACAAAGAATAGGATAATATAACGAATCAATTTCATCTGCATATTTTAGTGCATTATAGTCAATGTACATCCAAAAAAATCGAATTAGACACCGACTATGCAGCCATCTTCCATTTTCACAACTCTGTCCAGACGACTGGCGAGTTGATCGTTGTGGGTTACAATAATAATCGTTAAATCTCGCGTCGCGTGTAGCCGCTGGAACAGATGGTAGATCGCATCCGACGTACCACTATCCAGATTTCCTGTCGGCTCATCAGCCAAAAGAAAACGAGGCTGCATAACGAGGGCTCTGGCAATGGCAACCCTTTGCTGCTCACCACCGGAAAGTTGTCCGGGCTTATGCTCCAAACGATGTGACAAACCGACTTCAGCCAAAAGATCTGTGGCGCGAGACCGCGCCTCCGGTCCAGAGAGCCTTGCAATCAAGGCGGGCATCATCACATTCTCGAGAGCAGAAAACTCCGGCAAGAGCTGGTTGAATTGAAAAACAAACCCCATCTCCCGATTTCTGAAGCTGTCCATTTCCGCAGGAGCCATGGAGAAAAGGTTCCGTCCATCGACCTCAACCTTGCCGGAAGTTGGGCGGTCGAGTCCACCTAAGATATTCATCAGGGTGGTTTTTCCGGCGCCGGAAGAGCCGACGATCCCAACCCGCTCACCAATACCAATTTCCAGATCAACGTCGCGCAGGACATGAATCGGATTTTTGGAGACGCCGTAATCTTTATGTAATTGACTGACCTTGATCATATTTAAAGACTACTCATGTTTAAGTGATTCAGCCGGAACCATGCGGGCGGCATGCCAGGCCGGATAAACAGTCGCAACCAAAGAGATCATCAACGCCATCACCACAACGGCAGCGACATCAAATGCGACCACTTTCGATGGAAATTCAACCATCCCATAAACGGCCTGATCAAAAATACTGATACCTAATGAATTTTCCAACCCTTTAATGATCGTATTGGCGTTTTTAGCCAGCAACACCCCGACGGTTGTCCCCAAGGTTGTGCCGACGCCACCGATAATCAACCCCTCAAGGATAAATATACGCATGATACTACCGGCTTTGGCACCCATCGACCTGAGAATGGCGATATCCCGGTTTTTCTCCATAACGACCATGATCAGCGTTGTTGCGATATTAAATGCAGCAACCAGGACAATGATCCCCAAAACGATAAATAGCCCCAGCTTTTCGAGTCGCAACGCGGAAAGAAATGATCCGAACATATCTTCCCAGGTCCGCACAGAATAAGGGTAATCATATTTATCTCTAAGATCTGCCGCAAGAGCACCGGTCAGTTCAAATGAAGTCGCTTCAATCTCAAGACCTGTAACCTGCCCCTCCAGATCCAGAAAAGCCTGTGCATGAGGGAGAGAGACATAGGCATAGTATATTTCGAAAAAACCGCCACTCTGCCGAAAGATACCAACAACCCGAAACGGTTTCATTTTCGGTATCATGCCAAACGGTGTCATGGTGAACATGGGTGGAATGACATTAACATTATCACCGACCGTAGCACCGAGGGTGGACGCCGATTCAACACTGATCACAATACCGGGGAGTCGTGCATCGTCATCAAACAACAACTCGGTAACATTTTCATCATCATAGGTCATCATCTCGGCACTGAATATTTTATTGCCGACATCGACCCCTTTAACGCTCACTGCAGAGACATTCTGATTTGACAACAACATCGCCTGCTGTGAAATAAAAGGCGTAACGGTCTGAACATCCTTCGATAATTCTTTGATCTCCTGGCCGAGTTGCACATACCCTTCAATCCCGGAGTCGTGTTTCTGAACAAGGATGTGTGGCACATTACCGAGAATCTGCTGACGAACACCATCGTGGAAACCGGTCATAATAGCAAGAACCAGAATCAGAGCGGCAACACCGAGCGTTATACCGACAATAGAGATAAACGAAATAACAGAGATAAAGGTCTGTTTCCGTTTAGCGCGTAGGTAGCGCAGACTGACGAACCATTCAAAATTCATAGAAAAGGAGCCAATTCCAACATCAGAGATGTTCAGGCCGCATCTGCGGAAACAGAATGACGTCACGAATCGAGGCTGAATTGGTTAAGAGCATCACCAACCGATCAATGCCGATCCCCTCACCGGCTGTCGGTGGCAGACCGTATTCGAGGGCACGGAGATAATCCTCGTCCATGGCATGCGCCTCATCGTCACCGGCCTCTTTCTCCTTGAGTTGAGCGACGAATCGCCCTTTTTGATCGATCGGATCATTTAGTTCGGAAAAAGCATTAGCGAGTTCACGCCCGACAACAAACAGCTCAAAACGATCGACCACATCGGGGTTTTTGTCATTTCTGCGGGACAAAGGTGAAATCTCGGTCGGATACTCGGTAATAAAGGTCGGGTTCCAGAGATTCGGCTCAGCGACCTCGTCAAACACTTCGGTCAGCAGTTTACCGTGACCGATATTTTTATCGAGATCCAGACCTATCTTTTCAGCATAGGCCAACAGTTTGTCTCTATCTTCCAAGTCTTCCAGAGAAATATCCCCATATTTGGCGACCGCCTCACGAACCGTCAGCCGGGCCCAGGGAGCAGTCAGATCGACCTCACGCTCGCCATACGGAAACTTCAGACTCCCGACAACCTGCTCGGCAACATGACCGATCATCTCTTCGGTCAGATCCATCAGGTCCTCATAGGTTGCATAAGCCTGATAAAATTCCATCATGGTGAATTCGGGGTTGTGCTGGATCGAAATCCCTTCATTTCGGAAATTCCGATTGATCTCAAACACCCGCTCAAATCCACCAACCACCAGTCGCTTCAGATACAACTCCGGAGCAATCCTTAAGAACAGATCCATTTTTAATGAATTATGATGAGTCGTAAAAGGTTTGGCCGTGGCACCACCGGCAACCGGTTGCATCATCGGTGTCTCAACCTCAAGAAAATCCCGCTGCTGCATAAAATCACGCATCAGACGAACAATTTCGGTCCGCTTTCGAAAGACCTCACGCACTTCCGGATTAACAATCATGTCGAGATAACGCTGACGATAACGGGTTTCAACATCAGTCAAACCGTGCCATTTTTCCGGCAAGGGCAGCAGAGATTTAGTCAGGATGCGGATCGTCGATGCACGTAGCGAAAGTTCACCGGTTTTGGTACGAAACGGCTTCCCTTCGACACCGACGATGTCGCCGACATCATACTTGCGAAACGCGGCAAACGCATCATCGCCAACCTCGTTCTTCGCAACATAGATTTGCAAGCGCCCCGAGCGGTCCTGCAACTGCACAAACGCAGCCTTGCCGAAATCACGCTGCGCCATAATCCGGCCACCAACACTATATTGCGATTCGCACCCCGCTAACGCCTCAGTGTCGTCTTCGGCATGAGCGGTCGCTATCTCGTCACAGGTATGCTCTGACTTGAAGTCATTGGCAAACGGGTTATATCCGAGTTCAGTCAACTCGGACAGTTTTGCCCGGCGTTGTTTTAAAAGGTCGTTTAGTTCTTCCATTTAATCCCATCCTGAAAATCGACAAAAAGTCATTTTTGTCATTTTTTAAACGTCCAGACATATGAAACGCCAATGCTGTTTCCACGTGCGTCTTCAACCCAAAAGTTATCGGTCGTCTGCAGAGTGGCAGTATAGGTTTCGCCGGCTGCTAATAAATCTGTCGCAAAAGTAAAGTTACGGTCACCGTTAGATACCACGCCCGATACATTCACCAGCGTTGCATTAGAGTCGAGAATCGTAAGATTTGCTGGTTCAATCGTCGCAGCATTCATTGATTCGTTAAATTCAACACTGACCGATGTGTCATCCAAAGACAACCATTTAACGACCTTCGGTACGGTCTGATCTCTAACAACCAGAATCTTCTCAATCGTTCCACCATCATTCACATCAAAGGTGACAACCGAATTTTCGGCCGACAGAGATGAAACATCTCTGTTCCAAAGAAGAGGATCGGACAGATCGGACAGATCGACTGGGTCGACGACTCCGCTCGTCGACGTAACGGCCAACAGTGCACCGGATAAGCGCGTCCCATCAAAAAACAGCCGTGAAACAGTGGAAGGGTCAGACAGAACAACCGGGAGTGTGGCCGGTTGACTAATAACAAAAGCGGGACTCTCCTCATCGAGTGTCACTAACTGGGTTGTTGGCGTAATCGAAATATTATCAAGACGATCGATTCCGGTCGCAGAAACAGTGTAATCCCCAGAGACAAACCCACTCAGGTCAAGGTTAGCACTCCAGATGTCAGCGTCAGCGCTTACGCGTACTGGTCCTGCTTTCGATAAACCACCCATATCAAACACTTCAACGGAAACAGCTGAATTAGACTCAGTAACAGTACCAGCAAATGTAAACATTCCGGGCTGAGCGATCAGCGGATACTGATCAATCGTCGTTACCGGCCCGGTCAGGTCAACCACAATAGTGAGGTTAATTGACCGACTGTTGCCTATTTCATCAGTAAACGTCACAACAACACCATATATATTTTCAACCATGTCGTTGAGGGTAAATGACCAGAGATTGTCTGAGGTGGTCAAGCCGGTGACCGTCGCCGTAGGTGAAACATATACAGTCACAATTGAACCCGGGTCCATGGTGCCTAAGATAAAAGCTGTGGGCGATGTTGTCGGAGATTCAACAACACCATCAAAAGAGGCCTTTGGTGGGGTCAAATCTGACTCATCAGGTGCACACCCTGACAAGAAGACAAGTGTCAGAAATGTTGTTACGAGAAGAATGTATCTATAAAATTTCACGTCTTTTATAACCTCGTCGCCGATAACTGCGATCACGATTGACTTAATAAATAAGCTTCCACAAAACCATCTAAATCACCATCGAGTACCGCATCCGTATTGCCAACTTCGTGACCGGTTCGGTGGTCTTTGACCATCCGGTATGGATGGAGAACGTAGGAGCGGATCTGACTCCCCCAGCCGATCTCTTTCTTTTCGCCGCTTAAAACCTCGGCTTCCTCAGCTTTGCGCCGTTGTTCCATCTCGAACAGTCGTGACTTCAACTGCTTCAACGCCGTCGCCCGGTTTTTGTGCTGACTCCGCTGACTCTGGCACGAGACAACAATCCCGCTCGGCAGATGGGTGATCCGGATAGCGGAGTCTGTTTTGTTGATATGCTGCCCACCGGCACCGCTGGCCCGGAAGGTATCAACCTTGAGATCCTTATCCAGAATCTCGATATCGAGTTCGTCGGGAAGTTCGGGAAACACAAAAACCGAGGCAAATGAGGTGTGGCGCTTGGCATTCGAATCATAGGGTGAGATACGGACTAGGCGATGGATCCCCATTTCTGCCCGCAGCCATCCGTAAGAATAATCCCCCTCGACCGTAAAGGTTGCGCTTTTAATACCAGCTTCATCTCCCGGCTGATAATCGGTCATCTCTGTTTTGAAACCCTTTTTTTCACAATAGCGCAGATACATGCGTAAAAGAATATCGGCCCAGTCTTGCGCTTCTGTTCCGCCGGCGCCGGCATTGACACTGAAAATTGCGTTACAGCTATCGTGCTCACCCGAGAGCATCCGGGCGAATTCCATACGAGCTATGCGGGTTTCGAGTTCTGGAAGCAGCCCACGAATCTCATCCAACGACTCCTGATCCTCACCCTCTTCACCCAACTCAGTCAACAGCTCTAGGTCATCGAGATCCTGTTCAGCACCTTCGCACGCCTCGACAATTTTTTGCAGGCGGGTCCGCTCCTTAAGGAGGGTCTGTGCCTGATCACCTAGATCCCAAAAACCTGGACGAGCCATTTCTGCATCAAGCTCGGATACACGTTCTTTTTTTTCATCAACGTCAAAGATACCTCCTCAGCTCAAGGAGCTTACTTTTTAGGCTGATGATGATCTGTTTTTCTTCGCGAAACATGAATACCCCTGTAAAAAGTGAATTGGGGATTATATCGGTTTGACCACGACAGAGCAAGAGCTCTTTCAATTAATCTCAAGACGGCAGGAGCTTCTTTCTGCTGCGAACAAGCCAAAACAGACTCAGCAACAGGAAAGGGAGAGGAAGAAATCCCCCCCACAAGGTATACAGGGTCATTTCTGTGCGAAAAAAGATGTCACCGACTACGAAGGCCGACTGGAAGAGAGGTGAGGCTGAGACAATTTCTCCGGACGGGGCGATAATCGCCGAGATGCCGGTATTGGCGGCGCGTACAAGCCAACGCCGATTTTCAATCGCGCGGAAGCGTGTCATCGCCAAATGTTGGTACGGCGCCGAGGAGCGACCGAACCAGGCATCATTGGTCACATTAACCAACAGTCCGCTCCCTGCCTTTACATATTCTCTGGCCAGATCAGGAAAGATCCCTTCATAACAGACCAGCACCCCCAGACTGCCGCCATTTACCCTGAGTGGCTTGATCACTCCGGGTGAAAAATCACCGATTCCGACAACCAGTTTGTTCACAAACGGCAAAAAACGGCTCAACGGGACATACTCTCCAAAGGGAACCAGATGCACCTTATCGCTCCGCCCCATAAAGGAACCGTCGGGTGCGAGCAGAAAAGCGCTGTTTAAATACCTGACCCCTTCCGGCCTAAACTCATAAGCCGGACTTCCGGTCAAAAGATAAGAGCCGGTCTTCTCGGAAAACTGCTGGACCTTCTGACTAAGGGGCGAAGGATCCTGAAGATAGAAAGGGGTCGCACTCTCCGGCCAAATCAAAAACTGTGCGCCACCGTGCAGCGCTTTTTCGGACAGGGAGAGATAGGTATCCATCGTCGTCCCCTGATAATCAGTGTCCCACTTAACGGCCTGATCAATATTCCCCTGGATCAGGCCGACGGTTAACGGACTGTCGACCCGCGCCGGTTCCTGGCCAAGTCGCACTGTCCCATACCCCCAATTTGCAGCGAAGAGGACGACAAAAAAAACCAAAGATCGCCACGGAACAAGATCGCTATCGGCGCGCCATAAAGCACGGAGCAGACTCGTCAGTAGACAGTTGAATAAAACGATAAGAAAACCGATGCCATAAACTCCGAACAGATCGGCGGACTGGATGAGGGTCAGATTGGAATGCTGAGAATAGCCGATTAACGCCCAGGGGAAGCCGGTCAGCAAGACCCCCCGCAAAAATTCAAAGACTATCCATAAAACCGGCAAAGAGAGAAGAATCGGGAGTGACAGGCGATGTCGAAATCGCTCAGTCAACCAGAGAGGGATCGCAAAAAAGAGCGCCAGATAAAAGACCAGGAGAAGATAGGCCAGAATCGACAGCGCCAACGGCATCCGCCCATAGGTGACCATGACAATATTCAGCCAATAAAGAGCCGTTGCAAAAAAACCGACACCGGCTGCATATCCGGTGACAAATGGTCGCCGTGACAGCACCAGCAAGAGCGGCACCAATGCGATCCAGGCCAAAAAAGACCAGTCGAGAAGTGGAAAAGAGACGGCTAAAAGAACACCTGAGAGCAGAGCGATGACAGGGTCACGTACAACTTTTAAAGTCATCATCAATCTTCACGGTCGAAGGAGTTAATGCTCTCGGTATGCCTGCGAATACGAACCGAATTTATTTTTCGCTCATCACAATCAACAATCTGCATCAGTAAAGGGCCCTCAATGATTTCCTCCCCCTGTACCGGAACATGACTTAACAAGTGAAACATATATCCGCCGACCGTATCAAATTTTTCACGGGAAATTTTAACATCGAAATACTCTTCAATCTCTTCGATACTGAGACGGGCATCGACCAGAATCGACCCTCCCTCTTCAACGACCAGAAGTGCATGCTCACGGTCATATTCATCTTGAATTTCACCGACGATCTCCTCAAGCAGATCCTCAATCGTAATCAGGCCGGACGTCCCCCCATATTCGTCAACGACGATCGCCATATGAACCCTCTTTGTCCGGAATTCCTGAAGGAGAACTTCAATTTTTTTAGTTTCAGGGACAAAATAAGGCGGGCGCATGACCTCTTGAACCAAGGTTGTTTGGATGTTTTTCCCCCAGTAACGGAGAAGATCCTTAGCGTAGACAATCCCGACAATCTGGTCATTTGTCCCCGCAAAGGCAGGAATACGAGAGTGACCTGAGCTGATAATAGCATCGAGGACATCACGAATAGAGGTATCTTGGCTGCAACAGACCATATCGGTGCGCGGCACGATAACTTCGCGCACAATCGTATCACCAAATTCGAAGACGGACTGAATCATATCGCCCTCTTCTTCATTGATGATGCCGCATTCTTCTGATTCGTTGATGATATCCTGCAACTCTTTTTCAGTTGAGATCCGACGTTTCCCTAGAAATCTATTCAGACCCCGGGCAATGAAGTTTTGACTGCGCCCCTGACTCTCTTCGTCCAAACCTTTTCTCCTATCAAAGAAACTTATAAAATTCTTAAAACGCAAAAATCTTCATCATTTAAAAATCAAATAGAATATCAAAGTGGTCAATGCACCGAGAACTGCACCACTAATAATCTCTAAAATTGAATGTATGCGTAATTGATAGCGGCTATAACTAAGCAGTACGGCGATCAAGACAACAAGCAGACTGATCACCATTCCGGCCTGAGTCAGAACAACCGACGTCGCCACCGAAAAGGCCACCGCGGCATGTCCACTCGGCATGCCACCACTCAACGGCCGTCCTTTGCCAAAATAGGCCTTCAGCAACACCACCAGAATCACCACAACCAGAAACGATACGACCGGCAGCACTGGAGCAATCGGCGCAGAACGACCTAGCTCTGTTTCAAGCGGCGGAAACAGGTAATGCGAAAAAACAAAAAAACCCATAACGAGCGAACCAAAGCTTGCAACCAACACAGAACCGGCAGCAACATCTTTGGCCCGGCGAGCGAGAGGGTGAAATTCGGGTGAAACCAGGTCAACAACAACCTCGATTGCGGTATTTGCCAACTCAGCAAAAAGAACGAGGGTGACAGCAAAGGTCAATAAAATAAAATCGAGCGCCGATAGTCCGAGATAAAGGGCCAGCAACAAAACAGGGACTGCCGTAATGAAATGATACCGAAGGTGCTTCTGACTGGACGTAGCCCAGAGAATACCTTCAATAGCACAGTTGACGCTGTCGGCCCAGTTTTTCGGTTTCATAGGATAAACTATACCGCCTGTAGGCACTCTCTTTCAATAACGGAGAAGATTTCTTGCTCCTTCGCCTCCATAAACTCTGCATCCTCTGGCGTACCGCGTTCGTGATCATAACCGAGCAGATGCAAAATTCCATGCAGAAGCAAAAAATAGAGTTCACTTTCAAAGGGAGACTCTGCCTCAGAGGCATCCCGTGCGGCCGTATCAGCAGAAATCACAACATCCCCGAGCAATTGCGGATGCAGAGACGCCTCATCACCTTCGAGCATAGAAAATGAAATAACATTCGTCGGTTTATCACGCTGCAGATAGTCTCGATTCAATTCTTGAATACGAGCATCATCAACAATTAAAATTGAGACTTCTGAATCAGGACATCCCAAGACGTTTAATATCTTCTGAGCCACTTTTCTCAACTTTTCCATTTTTATCGGATGAGTCTGCTGCTCGCTCTCTACTTGAATCGTTCCCATTTTTTTTCTCGGTCGCCCGCTCCTTGTGAACCGGATCTGGATAATCGACCCGGTGGTGAAAAATGCCGCCTAGAACGCGTACAAAGCTCTTTGTTATTAAGTGCATATCTTTCAACGTCAGTTCACATTCATCGAGCTGACCGTCGGTAAAAATATTGTTAATGATCTTCTGAACCATCCCTAGAGTCCGGGCTGGTGTTGGGTCGGAAAGTGTTCGGCTCGCCGCCTCAACAGCATCAGCCAACATAATCAAGGCCGCCTCACGCGTTTGCGGTTTAGGCCCGGGATAACGATAATCGCGTTCCGAAATATTTTGAACACCTTTATTGCCCTGTTTTTTAGCTTTATCATAAAAGAATTTCATTAAAGCGGTTCCGTGATGCTCACGAATAATATTGATGATCGGATCACCAAGCTTGTTTTCTCTGGCAATTTCGACGCCATCCTTTGAGTGCGCCATCAAGATCAAGGCGCTCATCGAAGGAGCCAATTTGTCATGCCGGTTTTCACCCATCCCTATATTTTCGATATAATAGAGCGGTTTACGAAGTTTACCGATGTCGTGATAATAGGCGGCAACACGACAAAGCAACGGATTGACATTAATCTCCTCGGCTGCTACATCAACCAAATTTCCAACTATGATCGAATGATGATAAGTCCCCGGTGCCCGAATCATCAGTTCACGCAGTACCGGTGCGTGCATATTCGCCATTTCGAGCAGTTTGATATCCGTTGTATATTTAAACAAATGTTCAATCAACGGGATGGTTCCTGTTACGATCACAGCACAGATAAAACCATTGATCAAACCGAAGCCTGACTTATAAAGAAGTTGCAGATCAAAACCATGTCCGACCAGAAAATGAATACTGATAACAGTCAGCACATTAACGACTGATAGTCGAAAACTGGCCCGATAGAGCGTTGCTCTCTCTTTACAATGCCGTACCCAGTGAGCGGCAGTCAGGCTCCCGACAAAGGTGTAAAAAGTTAAAAAAAGATTGTTTCCAAATAAAATTCCAACCAGTATTGCCGCCACAAACGCGAAAAAAACCGTCACTTCCGAATTAAGAACAATCCGGACCAACATCGCACCGACCGCAAAAGGAACAGCGTAATAGTAGCTGGACGATTCAATATAAGGGAATGCGCTTTCCAGTGCGGACGAAACAAAGATTGCCAACTTGATCAAAATGAACAGGCCGACAAACGTCGTTGACAAAAAGAGAAGATCACGATTGTTTAAATTATATTTACGGATGTTACGGTCGGCAAAACGGTGGATAACGTAAAGAAGGATCAAGGTACAGAAAAGAAGTCCGAAAGCGATCTGAATATTTTTTGAATCACTGCCGATCTTACGCATCGCCTGCAGTTTCAGTATCTGGCTCTCGGTGATCCGCTCCCCTTCCCGAACAATCATTTCCCCCTGTTTGACCTGATAGAAAACCTCCGTCACAGAGTCACGTGCCGCCTTCTTCTGGAGTGCGGTTTCATTCTGATTAAAAAACAGATTCGGTCGGATCGTTCTATCAATCAGGTCGACTATCGGCTGCATCTGTTTGCGGGACAAGGTCTGACTCCCTTTAAGGGAGTCGGCAAAAATCTGCCGGGCGGTGCCAATGTCAACAACTGGCGTCTTACCATCAAAAACAACCGTCTTAGACGTTGCTAAATCGCGAAGAATAACCCCACGCTCAAGATTAGCCTGAAACAGGTTGAGATTATTCACAATCGACTGGGACAAGGCCTCCGACAAAGCATTTCGCAGCGCCTGAGAGGCTTCTGCACTCTCCGATATCTTCTGCAGGCCAAACCACTCTTCATCGGTCAAGGCTGTCCCAAACAGGCTGTCCGCTTCAGCCTTCGCCTGCTCAATAGCCTCTGCGGTCTGTCCCGGAACAAATCCGCTCTCCAGGAGCTGATTGAGACGATTAACCTGAGCACCCCCTGCCTCAGGGTCGTTATCATAAAAAGAACCAACCGTATCTTCAGCGGATTGCCGTTTTTTCTCCGTCAGAGCTTCATCCGGAATCAACAGTTCACGGGGAGATTTGATATCACGCGCTGCAATATCACCAGGGGTGTGGTAACCGGGAGTAAAGCCTCCTTTTGGAATAATGATGAAAGTCAGAGTCAAAGCGAGCAGTAACATCAGCAACTGCTGCTGATAACGGCCATCGAGTGACGAGATAACGCCGCTGAGCAAAGATGTCGATTTTTGAGAACGCTGTCTGTCTTTTTTGCGTTCGCTCATAAATGAATGCCTCACATAGTTTATTTAGCAGAAGCTAAGGATGACTGAGCCTTATCATAGGCTTTAACAATCTTCTGAACAATCGGATGCCTCACCACATCCTGATCCGAAAAATAATTTATCGATATCCCCGACACCGATTGAAGCACTTTAATCGCATCAATCAAGCCGGAGGAACGCCCGGTCGGCAAGTCGGTCTGAGTCACATCACCGGTCACAACTGCACGGCTACCGAAACCGAGACGGGTTAAAAACATTTTCATCTGTTCTACCGTAGTATTTTGAGCCTCGTCGAGAATCACAAAAGCGTCATTTAAGGTCCGGCCACGCATAAAGGCGAGCGGCGCCACCTCGACGATATTTTTTTCGATCAACTCTTGACCTGACTCAAAATCGAGCATGTCGAACAGAGCATCGTACAACGGCCTGAGATAAGGGCTGACTTTCTCTGAAATGTCTCCTGGCAAAAAACCGAGCTTCTCACCCGCCTCAACTGCCGGCCGAACCAGAATAATGCGACTGACTTCTTTCTTATTCAGACAAGCGACAGCCATCGCCATCGCCAGATATGTTTTCCCGGTACCGGCTGGCCCAACGCCAAACACAATATCATGGCACCGCATAGCATCGATATACGCTTTTTGTGCCACACTTTTAGGGGAGATATACTTATTACGAGCAGAGATAAAAACCGTGTCGAGGAAAATATCTTTCAGGTGTGCCGCGGAGTCAGCATTTAGGATACGGGTTGCATAATCGATATCTTGAGGGTAAACAGAATACCCTTCCTGGAGAAGAGAATACAACTCCTCACACAGGCGGTGAGCCAATTGGACTTGAGACGCTTCACCCTTAAACACAAGACGGTTTCCCTGAGAGCCGATACGGACAGACAGAGAACTCTCAATCAATTTAAGGTGGCGATTCTGTTGCCCGAAAAGTAAATTCGCCAACTTTTGGTCTGTGACGATAAACTCTTTGGACAGGCTTTGACTACTCAAACATTACACCCTTTGCTTGCACCGAAAATAAGCACAAGAAATACCACTCTGACGTTACAAAAGCAATCCGTTTAACAACTGAACAGAAAAGGCTTCCAATTTGTAAATGCTGTGCTATATATACAAATCCATTCAATCCACTGAACATCACTTATTGAATAGAGGAGAGACTATGAGCGAAATTATCGACATTTATGCACGTGAGATTCTCGATTCTCGAGGAAATCCGACCGTTGAAGTTGAAGTTTATCTGGAAAGCGGAGCCATGGGGCGGGCCGCAGTCCCGAGCGGTGCCTCGACCGGAGAACGTGAAGCGCTGGAGTTGCGTGACGGCGACAAGAGCCGCTACCTCGGTAAAGGGGTGCAAAAAGCGGTCGAAAATGTCAACGAAGTGATCACCGATGCACTCCTCGGCTGGGAAGCTTCCGATCAGGCCGGCATAGACCGGAGACTTCTCGAGCTTGACGGAACCAATTTCAAAAGCAATCTCGGCGCCAACGCCCTGCTCGGCGTCTCACTCGCCTGCGCCAAGGCTGCGGCCGAGGATGCCGGCCTGCCGCTCTACCAGTATCTCGGTGGCACCAACGCCAAAGAGTTGCCAGTCCCGATGATGAACATCATCAACGGCGGCGAACATGCCGACAACAATGTCGATATTCAGGAATTCATGATCATGCCGGTCGGCGCAGTGAATTTCAAGGAAGCTCTGCGCATGGGTGCCGAAATTTTCCACGCCCTGAAAAAAGTCCTCAAAGACAAAGGGTACAATACATCCGTTGGTGATGAGGGTGGTTTCGCCCCTGACCTGAAGAGTAACGAAGAAGCGCTCCAGGTGATCATGGAGGCGATCAAGGCGGCCGGATTCAAACCGGGCGAAGATGTCCTCCTCGCCCTCGACGTTGCCGCCTCGGAACTCTATAAAGATGGGACCTATACTCTGGCGAACGAAAAAGTGCCGAAAAAAAGCGCAGCCGACATGGTCGAATTCTACGCTGATCTGGTCGACCGATACCCGATCATTTCAATCGAAGACGGTATGGCTGAAAACGACTGGGATGGTTGGGCACTATTGACCGAGAAACTCGGCAAAAAAATTCAGATTGTCGGTGACGATCTCTTTGTTACCAACACCAAAATACTCAAAGAAGGGATCGACAAGGGGATTGCCAACTCTATCCTGATCAAGGTCAACCAGATCGGCACCCTGACCGAAACCCTCGATGCGATCGAAATGGCCAAGCGGGCGGGCTACACCACCGTCATCTCGCATCGCAGCGGCGAGACCGAGGATACCACCATCGCCGATCTGGCCGTAGCGACCAATGCCGGCCAGATTAAAACCGGTTCCCTCTGCCGGACCGATCGCGTCTGCAAATATAACCAGTTATTGCGGATCGAAGATGAACTCGACGAGGTTGGTATCTACGGTGGGCGCGATGTATTCTACAACCTGCGCTGATTGCATACAGTGCTAAACATCGAGTAGGGTGAGGCGAGCAGATCAAGCTCGCCCCAGCCCTCTCACAGAACCGTACGTACGGGCCTCGTATACGGCTCCTGCCTATTCTTCACCTCAATAACTCTGAGACAGGTAACCGGTTTG
>Ga0314774_1000661_pt1 | contig 25733 bp, 23 predicted proteins | sample MetaGCBIA2018_FD_204515 | JGI IMG/M metagenome (GOLD analysis project Ga0314774, IMG submission 204515) | Cryopeg brine microbial communities from Beaufort Sea near Barrow, Alaska, United States - CBIA 2018 | ecosystem: Environmental > Aquatic > Marine > Coastal | place: USA: Alaska | collected...
TGTATAAAAAATGGTTAAAAACTTCTTGGCCATATGTTACCGGTGCTGTTTTATTGTCCTTATTCCAAATTGTCACTTTAGCTACAACCGGAAACCCTTGGGGCGTATCCGGTGTATTGGCAAACTGGGGAGCTTGGATTTATGAAGCTTTTGGCGGAAGCGTTGATAAGTGGTACTATTTTTCAAGTCCAGGTGCGCAAGCTACACTTGATGCTAGTTTTCTTAATCATCCAGGTACTTGGAGAAATTTAGGTATTATATTCGGAGCGTTATTAGCGGTACTGTTTGCATCACAATTCAAGTTCAAAATGATCAAGAACAAGAAACAAATTGTAGCAGCTACCTTAGGCGGTTTACTTATGGGATACGGAGCTAGAATTGCATTTGGATGTAATATCGGTGCATTATTTAGTGGTATTGCTTCACTCTCCTTATCCGGTTGGGTATTCGGTGTCGCTATGTTCTTTGGTGCTATCGTAGGCAGTAAATTACTTGTAAAATTCTTTATGTAAACTATATGAAATTGGAGGAACCAACATGGCAAGAGAAAAAACCACAGAGCATTATGATGTTGTTATCATCGGTGGCGGTGCTGCCGGACTTACTGCAGGAATCTATGCAGGTCGTGCCAGATTAAAAACTTTATTAATAGAAAAGGCTCTTGTAGGCGGGCTTGCTACTTATACTAACGAAGTCGAGAACTACCCTGGATTTCCTGACAGCCCTAAAGGTGAAGAGATTACAAACCAAATGAAGGACCAAGCCAAAAAAATGGGTGTCAAGTTCAAATTAACCGATGTAAAAAGCGTCGATCTAATAGGTGAAGAAAAAATTGTAGAAACTTTTAGGAATAAATATATTGCCAAAACGGTTGTTATCACTTCCGGTGGTCGTCCTAGAATCACAAAAGCAGAGAATGAAGAAAAATTCCTCTTTGACAAAGGCATTTCCTTCTGTGCAACTTGTGATGCTGCAGCTAACACAGACAAAACTGTTGTTGTCATCGGCAGTGGAGATGCAGCTATTGAAGAAGGTATGTTCTTGACGAAATTTGCTAAAAAGGTCATTGTTTCAGTTATTCATCACGAAGGAAAAATGGACTGTAATGAAATAGCAAAGGAAGCCGCTCTTAAAAACCCTAAAATGGAATTCATCTGGAATTCAACCGTAGCTCGTTTTGAAGGTGACGAACATCTTGAAACAGTTGTTCTTAAAAACCATAAGACAGAGGAAGAGATTCCAGTCAAATGTGACAGTTGCTTTGAGTTTATTGGATATATTCCAAATACTGAAATCTTCAAAGATCAAATCCGTTTAACAGGACATGGTTATATTATCACAAACGAAAAAATGGAGACAAATATTGAAGGCGTATTTGCTGCAGGTGATGTTCGAGACAAATGGCTTAAACAAATTGCTACAGCTGTAGGTGACGGCGCTATTGCCGGTTACGCATCTGAAAAGTATATTGCAGAAAGCGAAGCTTTCCACGAAGTTATTTTACAAAAGGAAAAACCCGGCCTCACCTTCATTTATAATGCAGTTGAAACAGACAGCCGTGAGTTCCTATTGGAAATCGAACGCATTGAAAACCATTTCGAAGACAGAGTCATTGTAAACCGTGTGGATATTTACAAATCAAGCGGTATAGCAGATAGACTCAATGTTTCCGAGTTTCCTGCAGTCGTACTCACTCGTCAAGGTACCGTACAAGAACGTATTATCGGCCATCTTGATTCAAATCGAATTATTGAAAAACTAGAAAGCATATGTGCAGAGTGCCATTAGTTTAGTTCATTTAAATGTTATTACTAATAATCATTAGAAAAAGATACCGATATTGTCGGTATCTTTTTTATTGTTTGGATTTACTGGCACTACAAATGCGTCTCGACTTATGGTTATAGTGGATAGCTTCTTTGGCACTACAACGCGAGGCCGCTCATCCCAGACCAATTTTCTAGTGAGCCACGAGGCGCAGCAAACGCACCTCGGCCTCGTAAGAAAATTTGGCCAGTGATTCAAAGTCCTACGTGGCAGTGCCAAAGAACTATCTGTTATATCACAATATGCCTCAGCTAAGGGATAAATGATTAAAAGAGCAAAGCAAAGAACATAATGATGGCGACTCAAGTGACCAGTTAATTCTTAAAGATCCGAGTTGTGTTGCACCAATATCTAAAGCGACTCAAACTACAAGTCTTTTCCAAACCCAGAGTTTATGTTGCTTATCCAGGATAGGATACAAGACCTATCTCATGAGACTTTGAATCACTGGTTAGATTTCCTTACGGGGTCTGAGTGCATTTGCTGCGCTCAGTAGCCCATTAGGAAATCAACCTGGGATGAGCGGCTGCTTGAGATAGGTTCTTGTATCGCTATCCCGATGGCGACATAAGCGACCAGTTCTATCCTCTACTTTTTAAGATTAACTTGTAGACCTTTATAAATAAATGATTCAATTTGCTTATCACTTCCAACTACACTCGTATTGACTATTTCAATTGTTAATCATGGTGCATTATATTGTTTACATTTGTTTATAAAACGTTGATGATTTATCATTATTCAATATTCTTAACTTTAAAAAATAAGAGACCTAAGCCTCTCATTTTGTTACATCTTTCGATGATTTAATATAAATGTACTCTTTTCATTCAATTTTGCTTTGCTCTTCATTTCAGAACAAATATCCATTACTTCAATATAATTAAGATTTCTAACATCTTCTAAACATACACCTACAACACTGATTCCCATTATTGGAAATTGCATGTTAGTTCCGTTTCTATCTTTTGAAGCTATATAACCAGCTTCAATATCTTCTAAAGAATAAAATTCACTAATCGAGCTGTCAAACTTGCTAATAATCCTTTCAGCAATGGTTTTCAATTCAGACGAACTTGTTATAGCCACAAAATCATCGCCACCGATATGACCGATAAAATAGCTACCGCTATGATCAACACTTTCAAAATCCAGAAGTATTTGTGCCGTTTTTCTGAGGACTTCATCGCCTTTAACAAAACCGTATTTATCATTATAGGCTTTAAAATTATTCAAATCCAAATACAAAATGCCCTTATCCAGCCTCTCTTCAACAGCTTCCTGCAACCGCTTTTTAATGGTATTATTACCAGGTAACCCGGTAAGAGGATTTGCATCTTTAGCTATAAGATATTGCTCCTCTAGGGCTTTTTGCATGGAAACTTTGTCAGTAATATCATCAAAAACCCATAGAATCCCTTTACTCAAATCCGGTGGCAACGCCTCATCTAGAGGGCTGCCGGCAACAGTACACCAAATCTCTTTATCTTGATTAGCTCTAAATCGGTAATCAATTTTAAAAGGATTGCCTTTATTGAACGATTCCATAAACAACCTACCCATGTTATTATATTCTACTTCTGAAAAATAGAGTTTCTTTGTACTCTGTCCGATTAGTTCGGAATAATTGTTATAATTAAAAAGCTCTATCATCTTTGGATTCGCATTTACCATAATTCCTTCTTCATTCGTGACTAAAAGGCCTACCAAAGTGTTTTTAAACATCGATTCAAGATATCTGTTTTTTTCTTCAATTTCTATGGATTTTTGATTAATAAGTTTCCGTACTTTTTCTTCATCATCAATATCAATAAATAATACAAAAAGGCATAATTCACCACCAAACTTAATGGCGTCCAAATGGACCTTTGTTAAAAATTCATGTCCGTCTTTACATTTCAGAACCCAAGAAAACTCATAAGTCCCTTCCTTGAAGCCTTTTGCATTGTTAATTTGAGCTTGTTCTGATGATTTAACACCATTGGGCTGATACATCGGGGATATATCCTCAGGATGGATACCAACCAGATTTTCCCCTACCTCATAACCAAGAAATCTTCTGAAACTCTTATTTTGGATTACAATCTCATTTTTTTGATTAATGACAATCATTGGAGCATTGGCATTATCAAATATAAATTTATAATCATTCATCACTCAATCAACCCATTTCATATTGTATTTATGCATTAATTATACACTAGGTCATCAGCAATTACTATCCACGTTTTCTGCTGTTTCATCTGTTTTCGTGTCAATAAATCAACATTTTATGCATTTACGTCTTGCATAGCTTTAGTTGCTTAATGAATATCATATAGAACTCAGTTCCTCCTCCCCCTTTGATGAGATCATAGTCTCAAGATTCAACTAACAGCTGAATGAACTTCTTCTTTCCCACCTGTAAAACGTCGCCTTGATGAAAGCTATTTAAGTTAGGATATTCTATTAACTCTTGATTGATTTTCACTCCCTTTTGACTGACCAACCGTCTCGCCTCTGATTTCGAAGATGCAAAACCAGCTTTAACTATAACGGTCAGCAGAGATTCATCACATAAAACTTTCAATGATGCTAAATCCGTTGGAAGTTTTCTATTGGAAAGAACTTGAATAAACCTTTCCTTAGCTAACTTGGCCTCTTCAACGGAGTGGAACTGAGCTGTAAGTTCAAGCGCCAGTGACATTTTAACATCTCTAGGGTGCTTGTTTCCTTCTTTCATTTCGTCAACAAGACTTTGAATATCATCCATTGATTTGTCAGTAAGCAATTCATAGTATCTAGGAATTAATGCATCCGGCATCGACATGACTTTTTCGAATATCACGATTGCAGGTTCTGATACCCCAATATAATTATTCAAGCTTTTGCTCATTTTCTCCTTACCGTCAAGACCTTCAAGAAGTGGCATAAATATAGCTACCTGTTTATCCAACTCTTCTTTACTCTGCATATCTCTGCCCATAAGGATATTGAATTTTTGATCCATTCCACCCAGTTCCACGTCAGCTTCAATATTCATCGAGTCAAGACCTTGCAACATTGGGTACAAAAGTTCATGCAAGTATATGGTTTCCTGAGACTTCACTCTCTTCTTAAATCCTTCACGTTCCAACATTCTAAACAGGGATTGTTTACTCATAAATTCAATCATATCTTTAAGCGTAATCTTATCTAACCATTCTGAGTTGAAGCATATAATCGTTTTATCCGGATCAAGGACTTTTAGCAATTGGGTTTTGTACGTATCTGCGTTAGCTAGAACTTCACTTTCCGTTAATTGCTTCCTTGTTTTACTCTTACCCGTAGGATCGCCTATTCTTCCTGTAAAGTCGCCGATAATAACAATGGCTTTATGCCCTAGCGACTGGAATTGTCTGATCTTACGCAGCACTACAGTATGTCCTAGATGTATATCCGGAGCCGAAGGGTCAAGACCAAGCTTAATCACTAGCGGTTTATTGCTAACGTAATATCGATTCAACTTCTCCTTTAATTCATCTTCGCCAATTATTTCTAAGGTACCTTTTCTGATTAAGTCTAAATCTGTGTCTAATCGTTGTTCAGTGTTCATAATGCTAGTCCTCCTTCATAGAATTTTTGTATTAAAAAACGCCCTCTATCCAACTGCTTGGATAAAGGACGATTATATCGTGGTACCACCTTTTTTCATTATTATCTTTCAATAATAATCTTATCAAGTACGGATTAAATATATACATCTTATACTCTAGTGTGATAACGGGCACAGCCGTCACAGCCTACTAAAATGTCAAACATTTATTGGGTGTGAAACTCAAGGATGTATTCAGGATAAATATTATTTGCGCCTCTCACCAAACGGCAACTCTCTGAAAACTCTATTTAGACTTACTTATTCCTATCAACGTTAGTATTTGTAATTTTTACTGAGTATATACTTATATGAGGTGGATGTCAAGTGAGTGGCACATCAGATTTCTCCCAAACATGGGTTCTTATTCATCGACAATTAACAATTAAAACTATGGTGCAATGATAAAAGAATATGTTGAAGTACCCAAAACTCTACTCTTTGATACTGATACTATGATTCATTACTTGAATCTTAGTCATGAATATGCTAAAACTTTAAAACCTAAGCCAACTAAAAAGACAACTCCTAAGAAAACCTCTGACACTAAAGAATCCTCTTCCAAAGAAGAGAAAAAAGTAACTCATTTAGTTGGTCAACACTATAAAAACGGACAAATCAAATCTAACATTAAAGATGATATTCTCACTAATTACTTTGAAGATGGGAGCATTAAAGCTCAAGGTAAAATAATGAATGAAAAAATGAATGGAACATGGATTTTTAATAAAAAGGGAGGAACGTTACAACAAATAGGCAACTTCAAAGACGATGTTAAAAATGGTGAATGGATCAGATATGATTCAAAAGGTGAAATCGCTTATCATGTCGAGTTTTTAAATGGAAAATCAGTTAAGAAATATGTGTAATCCCACTATGAACAATCATCTAAAATATTCATAGAACATCTCATTAACCGGTACATCCACACCATGTTTATGCGCTAGTTTTACGATTGTTCCTGCAAAAAGTTCGACTTCGGTTGTTCTATTGGCTTTAACATCTTGGGCCATAGATGGCATGCCCTCTGGTTCCAAGGTATTAAAAATTCGAAGCCAATAATCAATATCTTGATAGCTTAAGTCCACCTCTTCTAGCGTTGCCACCTTAATCACTTCTTCCATTGCAGTTATCATTATATCTCTAATTGGACCTGACTGTTGGATCTGACTGTTGGTTGTTTCATGATAAGCTATCGTCTGGTTAATGCCAACATTCGCCATAAGCTTGCTCCATAACTTCGTTTTCATCTGGTTGTTTATCTCATAAGGCATTCCTATCGAATCAAAAAAAGACTTGACCCGTAGAACTTTTTCAGAGTTTTCACTTTCATTAAGCTCACCGTAACAAAGGATTCCTTTATTCATATAAATCAATCGATTATCTGTTTTTACCGCAGTCATTCCTTGAGCTACACAATAGAGATTATGGTCATTGCCATAAACAGCTCCAATATCACTTTCACTGACAATACCATTTAGCACCGAGAGAATAATGGTGTCTTTCCCTACATGATTGACTACCAACTTGATAGCTTCTTGAAGTTGAGTGTATTTAACAGCGAAGATTAACAGATCAGCAGGTTCTACCTTTTGTTCTGGGGTTACATAGTTGAAGTTACATCGTTCCTCGTTACAGAATACGCCTTCTTTAGTATATCTGTTGATACGCTCTTTATCTGCAATGATCCTTAAATCTTCATAGGGCATTTTTTTAGATAAATGCTCACTATACATGATACCAAGGGCTCCCAAGCCAATGAGTGACACTTGTTTAATTGGTTTTCCCATAATTTTCCACTCTTTTCTTAATTCATTCTATGTGGTCAAGATTCTATCCCAACTTATTGATAATTCAACAACCATACAACTAATGGCGCAATAAAAACAGTCGCCAAACCTGCAATTCCAATTGCCAAACTACTCATAGCTCCTTCAACTTCGCCCATTTCCAACGCTTTTGTGGTTCCGAGGGCATGAGAAGATGCTCCTATAGCAAGTCCTTTTGCGACTGGGTCATTAAACTTAAGTAGTTTAAACAAAGACTCAGCAAAAATAGCACCTGTTAAGCCAGTAACAATTATGGCAACAACGGTAATCTCTGGAATGCCTCCTAATTGCTTTGCAACTTCAATCCCAATAGGGGTTGTAATTGACTTTGGCGCTAATGAGAGTCCTAACTTAATATCTAAATCGAACAACTTAGCCATGAGTAAAATCGAAACAATACCAGCACTTGATCCGATTATAATACTGCCAATTATAGGTAATGCATTGGTTTTAAGTAACTTAACATTTTTGTATAATGGAATTGCTAAAGCAACCGTAGCTGGTCCTAAGAAAAATGATATGATTTGTCCACCTTTGTTGTAATCTTCTAAGGAAATATCGAACCCTTTTAAGATAAATACAATCAGCAACAGAGCAATCAACAAAGGATTTATCAATGGTTGCTTCGTTTTTTTGTTAGCCCATAGACCTATTTCAAATGCAACGAGTGAAATTAATATACCAAATAATGGTGATGATGTAAACCAGCTCATTTAACCCATCTCCTTAAAAACAAAGCTACATATGCAGTTGTTAACATAACTACAAATGTTGATACAATTGAAATGATTAACAGAATATACCAAGTTCCCTTAAGTACACCAATAACTGCTAAGATTCCTACACTAGCCGGTATGAAAAAAATCGCCAAATGTGTTAACAGAAACTGTCCGAAAATCTCAATATCAGCTAATTTCACAACACGACTTAACAAGGCTACCAGTAATAATACCATACCTAATATATTGCCTGGAATTGGTATATTAACAACCTTATTTAAAAACTCCCCTAAAAACACAAAAATCATAATAATAATGATTTGTCTGACTAATTTCATCTTTAACTCCATTCTATACTCGAAGTGATTGTTACCAAACAAATTGATAACCATTCCCTTATTTATACCATGTTTCGCTGCAAAAATCAAAATAACTCCATGCCTTTATCATTTAACACTGACGACTGAACGATTTGTTTAATATATGTATTAGTTCATATTCTCTGACTTCCAGTCCTTAATCTATTTCAGTCCATCTTTAAATCATTCTTCCCGCTCATCCCAGGTTGATTTCCTAATGGGCTACTGAGCGCAGCTTAGGGATTTGAAGATAGAACTGGTCGCTTATGTCGCCATCGGGATAGCGATACAAGAACCTATCCTGGATAAGCGACATAAACTCTGGGTTTGGAAAAGACTTGTAGTTTGAGTCGCAATAGATTTTGATGCAACCTCACTTGGAGCTTTGGAGATTGAACTGGCAGTTTATGTCGCCATCGTTCGGTCCTTTGCTTTGTTCTTTTTATCCCCTAGCTGAGGCGTATGGCAATGTATCGGATAGTTTTCAGGTACTGCCACGTAGGACTTTGAATCACGGGCCAAATTTTCTTACGAGGCCGAGACGCGTTTGCTGCGTTTCGTGGCTCACTAGAAAATTGGTCTGGGATGAGCGGCCTACGTGGCAGTACCTGAGAAGCTATCCTTATGGCGACATAAGCCGAACGCATTTAACTATCAGTACCTACACTTTAATGCTATAATAAACTTAATAAAAAAGCAAGGAGTACATCATGAACCCAAAAGAATCAAAACTCGGATATAGTTTTGCCGCAATTGCATATCTCATATGGGGTAGTCTGACCATATATTGGAAACAACTTCCCATGCTGAATGCTATCGAATTACTGACAGTCAGGGTCTTATTTTCTGTGGTCACATTGCTTATTGTTGTTCATTTGACTAAGAACACTCTTTATATCTCCTACTTAAAAGATAGAAAAACACGGAACAGTTTGTTTGTGACCGCACTCTTGATTGGCACAAACTGGGGCGTTTTTGTTTATGCCATCAATTCGGGTCATGTTCTTCAGACCTCTCTTGGTTATTATATCGGACCTCTCATCAGCGTTTTTCTCGGTGTGGTCATTTTAAAAGAAAAACTTAATGTAAACCAATATATAGCCATCGGTCTCGCTTTAATTGGAATTCTTTATCTGATTCTATCTTATGGTGTTTTCCCATGGATTGCTATTGTGATAGGCAGCTCATTCAGTATGTACGGACTCTTCAAGAAAATATACCATTTAAATTCCTTAAACAGCTTGCTTGTAGAAGCCATTCTCCTATTGCCGATTATGATTACACTCACCATTATAGTGGATTCCAATGTACAAAGTCAGATTCACACTACCGGTTTATACCAATGGATATTCATTGTTTTTGCAGGAGCTGTCACTATCACCCCTCTCATCATTTTTGCTGAAGGCGCAAAACGAATCCCGTTGAACGCTATTGGGTTTTTACAATATATAACGCCAACCATGTTTCTGTTATCCGGTGTTCTGATCTTTGGTGAAACCTTTACTAAATACCACGCTGTCAGTTTTGGTTTGATATGGAGTGGAATTGTTGTCAATTTTGTTGGGGTTAGTGGGATTTCGTTGCTTCGTAAATGGAGCTAAATCAATTGTTCTAAGGTCTTTATATAATATTCTGTGAATAATACATAACTCAACTAATTGAACTTATTAACAGGTAAGAAGGGCATTGCATCAGCAACTTCAATCGCTGATGCAATGCCCTTTTTCGTGTTATAAGAAAGTTCTACTTATTGTTAGTGAATCCTTGTTTATCAATAGGTGTATCTTTAAAATCGTTTTCTATTATCAAAGCTAATTTTCTTTCATATTTAATGCTTTTTCAATAGCCATTCTAAAATATTCTACACTTTGAGCACCTGACACAGCGTATTTATCCTCTATGACAAAAAATGGAAAACTTGAAACACCTAATTCATGAGCCATTCTCTGATCCTCTAATACCTCTTTAAGATAAACAGTCTCATTCAAAGCGTATTCAACTTCTTCAACATCAAAGCCTTCTAAACTGGCTAGTTCAATTAAGTTTTCCATCTTACCAAGTTCTATACCTTCTACAAAGTATGCATTAAATAATCGTTCAGCAAATTGTGTTTCTTTACCTTTAGTTTTCGCAAACTTAATAAGTTGATGAGCTAATCCAGTATTACTTGGTTTTAAATTATCAAAGTCATAATTAAGTCCTACTTCTTTAGCTGTTGCTACAATACCATCATTGGCTTTTTTCGCTTGTTCATAACTGATTTTATATTTCTTGGAAATCAAAGTGTTAATGTCTTCATTTGGATGGCTCACTGCATTTACATCTAATTGGAAACTTCTAAAGCTAACCTTCGCCGAAGAATCAAGCTTTAATTCTTCTAATGCTTTTTCAAGTTTTTTTTCACCTATGTAACAATAAGGACATGCAAAGTCCGACCATATTTCTATTTTCATTGATATACTCCTTACTACGTGAAACGAATCACTTTTATGTATATTCTACTGATAATGATTATCGTTGTCAATACTACATATCAACTGTATATTTTACCCTCGTCGAACACTACAGGGCTTATAGCCACCTTGGTATATTTTCCCTACTTGAAGGTTCAGATGCTTAGCCAGCTCCAATGGTGAATCGACTCCTTGCGCTTCACAGGCTCTTATCAAGACGTTAGCACAGGCTAAACAATCATCTAATGCATCATGATGCTTAAACTTAAAATTCAAAAATCGCGACATTTGATCTAGCTTATGATTTTCTAAATCCGTCCAAGTTTTCTGAGCAATTTTGACTGTACACAAATAATCAAATTCAGGAAACTCTAAATCATATAATTCTAGAGATTTTCGAAGCACACTCATATCAAAGCTTGCATTATGTGCAACTACAAGTTGTTTATCAAGCTTATCTTTAAATATTCGTTGATATAACTCGTCAAACTCCGGTTCATTGATAACATCATTTGGACGAATACCATGAATCCCAATGTTCATTCCATCAAATCTCATGTCATCCGGCTTGATCAGATAAGCATTTTTCTCTTCAATAACTCCATTCACTACTTTTACTATTCCTAGCGCACAGGCACTAGCTCTTTTGCTGTTTGCTGTTTCAAAATCTATAACTGTAAAGTTCATTTGTTTTCCTCAAATCTATATTAGTTATGTAAATAGGCACAAGCTATATCATAACATCAATAGATAGAGTCTGTCACCTGTTAGCTCAAATCCACTTTTATATCAAATTCACAATAATAATCATCAACATCATCAGCACATATATTGTACTTCCCCACTTGGTAACTTTTGAAAACACTGCTTTTTCATGGGCTTTGTCTCTCATAACAATACCATCCATATCCGTATCAACTTGTTCATTAAACTGTTTCGCCAACCATTTACCTAATATGATTTCCATGTCTTCGTTAACATTAGAATACCAACTTTCATTATAGCATCTAGCAGATTATACAAAAGTGACTCAAGTCATCTCCTGACGTGACTTTAGTCACTCTTATATGCTAGAATATTTTAAAAAACATGATTAATTATAAATCTAGACAGATTTATGCTCTGATTTCATGTATAATTATATTAATGAATATGTATCAAGCTTTAAAGGAGGAAAAAATGAAAAAACTAATAAAAAACAATGTTAATTGGGTAGGAAAAATTGATTGGGAGCTTAAAACGTTCCACGGTGAAGAATATTCAACCCACAGTGGATCTAGCTACAATTCGTATTTGATACAAGAAGAAAAGACAGTTCTCATTGATACGGTATGGACACCATTTGCAGATGAATTTGTTACGAATCTCGAATCCGAAATCGGCTTAAATTCTATTGATTATATTATCGCAAACCATGGTGAGCCTGATCACAGTGGTGCACTTTTGAGATTGATGGAAAAAATTCCAGACACACCTATATATTGTACGGCTAATGGGGTGAAATCACTTCAAGGTCAATATCATAAAGATTGGAATTTTCAAGTCGTTAAAACGGGAGATACTCTTGATATTGGAAACGGTAAGTCACTTGTTTTTGTTGAAATGCGAATGTTACATTGGCCTGATAGTATGGCAACTTACCTAACTGGAGACAACATTTTATTCAGTAATGATGCTTTTGGACAACATTATGCTTCTGATTCTCTATTCAATGATCTTTCCGATGAATGTCAATTATATAAAGAAGCCATTAAATATTATGCCAATATCTTAAATCCATTCAGTAAAATCCTCAAGAAGAAGCTTGTGGATATTCTGGCTCTAGAACTTCAGATTGATATTATTGCAACTAGCCACGGGGTTATCTGGCGAGACAATCCAATGCAAATCGTGGATAAATACCAAGCATGGTGTGACAATTATCAAGAAAATCAAATCACCCTCTTCTATGATACGATGTGGGATGGAACGAAACATGCTGCTGAAGCCATTGCTGAAGGGATACGTTCTGAAGATCCAGATGTGGTTATTAAAATCTTTAACATATCAAAAACAGATGATAATGACTTAGCTACCGAAATATTCAAATCAAAAGCCATTGCTGTTGGCTCACCGACAGTAAGTAATAGCATTCTCCGATCATTGGTAGGTTTCCTTCACTATCTTAAAGAGTTGAAATTCGTCAATAAAAAAGCTGTAGCCTTCGGCTGTTATGGATGGAGTGGAGAAGCTGCTTTAGAAATTGACAAAATGCTTAAAGAAGCAGGTTTTGAAACAATTGCTGAACCTCTTAAAATCAATTGGAACTTAACAGAGGATACAAAAGGCAGAGTTTATGAACTAGGAAAACTATTAGCTAAAATTGAAGTTGAATAAACATATATCCAAGATAAAAGCGAGACCATATAAGGTCTCGCTTTTGTCTTAAATAATATATTATGTCGATTTAATAATTGCACCTAACTAATTCTAATATACTAATGCTAATTCAGCCATTTTTATTGCACTGGATAACGAACCGGTACCTGCAATAAACCCACCTGGATGAACAAATATCGCATCATCAATGTCAACTAAAGCATTAATCATATCAGAATCCTTACCTGCCCATTCTCTTGGAAACTCTTTTTTAGAATCTCTTGAGTCAGGTTCTGAAACAGCTTGCACTCGATATCCATTAACAAGATCTTTAAATATAACATAGATGATGCTTCCATCTTCATCACAATTATATAAATGTCTCTTCCATGGGCAAAACTTATCAAGGATAAGGATATTCTCAACTTCTCTATTCTCATAAGAACTTTTTACTATTTTCTCAGCCTCAATTGCAGATATGGATCCATCTATTGTGTTCAACAGAATAGGTGTGCAAAAATCAATTGCTTTATTAAATTGCTCATTGGCATCTAAATCTTTATTCCAGTTTGGGTTAAACCCTTTCACTAATTGGTCTAATGTAGGCATATGAACGTCATCTTTTTCAATAAAATGTCCATTATCGATGGCGTCTATACTCTCAATTACTGATTTATCCACACTTAAAAAAACTTCTTCTACTTGTTCCTTTGAAAATGATGGTTTGTATTGTCTGATAAGTTTCGGACCGAACTCTCTCCAGATTAAGCCACATGCTGCATAGGGTACACCATTTTCTCTATATTCTTTATAATCATTATGATGGTCATACTCACCACCGCCTACATCAAAGACAATATCTGCTTTATCAAAATCTTCTTGGTTACGACTTCTTAGTATTTTAACGTCATCATAAAACTGCTTAAGTATTACTGATGCCATTACTTCATCTGCATGAAAAACTCCACTATGTGTAACAGCCAATATTTTTGTTCTAGTCATTGTACTTCCTTCCATATTAACAATAAAAAATCCTTATCGGAACTTTTCAGTCTTTTTAAACTTGTGCCTCTGATATTATGCCACAATTCTTACTTAAAATCAATCTTTACGGTTTTTAAGGGTCATATTAACCTAATAATCCTAATAAACTAAAGAATATACAGGAACGTCCTCCAAAAAGATTCATTTCAAAAGAGTCAGTCTAACATCTAATAGGAATAAGCTCACTAGCTTTTTATAACTTCTACACCTTTCCAAAAGGCAACATATCCGGCAATCTCTTTGACTGCATCTTTAGGTTTTTCATAAAACCAAGCTGCATCACTATTTGTTTTGCCATCAACAGTAATATTATAGTATGATGAATAACCTTTCCATGGACATGTACTATGTGTTTCAGTTTTACTAAACAATTCTAATTTGACATCTTCTGGTGGAAAGTATTGATTACCTTCTATTTCAATTGTTTTACTACTTACTGCTATTATTTGATTATTCCATATTGCCTTGTACATAATATTCCTCCTTCAAAACAAATCTAATTAAACAGTGATGTCACTATTCCCTAAAGCTTATCCATAGCAAAATATATCATAGTTGAATAATTTACTTATTTACATTAGAATAAAACTAAACAAGTTATTAGGAGGTACTATGAGAATAGGTGAATTTGCGAAAACCAACAACATAAGCATAGATACTGTCAGACATTATATGGAACTAGGTCTTATTCTGCCCACAAAAAGCAATGGACAATACACCTTTGGCAAATCATGTCAATCAAGTATAACCGAGGTGTTCCTTCTTAAAGATATGGGTTTTAAACTAAGTGAGATTAAAACTATTTTGATGTTTAATTTATTGGGTAATATGACAAGCTATCAAAAAGACGATTATTACAACATGCTTTTTGAAGATAAATATTTAAGCGTTATTGAAGAAATCAAGCATTTAGATTCTGTTAAAGAGAAATTAGAAAACCAACTTAAAGAACTCTCAGCTCATAAACACGAGAAAAACTTTACAATAGGCATTGGTTTATCTTCCATAGAGAAACTTTCATGTCTTAAATGCCATTCTTCATTATCAATTAAAAATGGTGAAATAGTTGATAACCAAGTTATAAACGGAACACTTACCTGTACCTGCGGAGAGCAATACACTATTGACGATGGTATCCTTATGATGGCTGACGGCATCCTAGATGATACCACAAGTTTTAATCAACAATATGTTACGAATTATATTAGTTCAACGGATACTCGATATCTTGAAAACATATATCAAGGCATTGATAGGATACAACGAATCATTCCCTTTGATACCCTACATGGGAAAGCCTTGTTAGAACTAGGTACAGGAGTAGGCTTTACACTAAGGAATATATATCATTTATTACCTGACGATTGCTTATACATTGCTGTTGACCACGATATAACTCGACATAAATTCCTTAAAAACATCCTTGAAAAATCAGACATCAAAAAAAACATACTGTTCATATGTGCTGATTTCAAGGAGATTCCAATACAACATGAAAGCATAGATTTTCTTATTGATTACTCCGGAACCAGCAACTATAGCTTTGATCATACTGAGTTTTTACTAAATGAAGTAAATCGCTATACAAAAGCAGATTGTAAATTAGCTAGTACTTATATTCTATTTAAAAAGTTTGGATTAAATAGTTTAATCGAAGACAAATATAGAAGTAACTTTATTTTGGAAAATATTAAAGATAACTTGAAGAAGTTAAATTATCAAGCCATTGACGAAAAAACATCAATACCTCTTAACAAAGGCGGAATGTATGAAGATTATTTTGTTGAAGGTGAGGAAGTTTATTTTTATCAGTTTTACGGACAAAGGTTGGGTTAGCCCTACCTTTGTTTTTTTAGATTGAATATTTGGTCTCATTCAACTATTGACATTGGGTCTACCCTATCCATTAGAATTAATATTAGATAGGAGTGATTCACATGTTAAATAAACATTTTAATACAGAAACAGTAAATCTTTCTTTTTTTTCAATCGGAAAATTGATATCCATTTTAGGTAGTACTATTTATACCTTTGTTATGGGTCTATATGTACTTAAATTAACTGGCTCAGGTATGAGTTTTGCAACAACTCTTATGTTTGGTGTGCTTGCTGTTGTTCTCTTCAATCCACCAGCCGGTGTCATAGCCGATCGATTCAACAAAAAACATCTTGTCGTTTTGATGGATGTATTCAACGGATTACTATTTATCTCATTATTTATTGTAAGCAAATCTATAGGTCTTAATCTTATCTTGATTTATTTGAGTACATTTATGACCACTGGATTAACAACCATCTTTAGCATCTCTTTTGACACTGCCATTCCGCATATTGTCAGCACTAAACAATTACTGCACATTAACTCTATAGGTAAAATAATTGATTCTCTAGGCTCAATTATAGGGCCAATACTGGGTGGTATGATTTATGCCTTCGTTAATATCGAGCTTTTCATTTTAGTCAATGGAATCTCATTTTTAATATCTGCCATTTTTGAATCACTTATTGATTTCAACTTTAACAAACCTAAGAATATTTCTATTAAAGAGCCATCTTCTTTTGTTGAAGATTTCAAATCAGGCATTCGTTATATCGCGAAAGAAAAAGATTTAGTTTTGATACTCGTTTTATTTGTATCTATAAACTTCTTCATTAGTTTTTCAATTACGGTACCACTGCCTTATATTATCACACAAGAACTTAATCTCAGTTCATCCAATTATGGACTTATTGAAAGCTTTTTCCCTATAGGCATGATTATAGGCGCTGGAATCATTAAGTATGTAATAGATAAAATCGAATATACTCAGTTGCTTAAACTAGCTACCCTTTTATTATCTTGTACCATGGTTATCATAGGACTTCCATTGATAGATAGCGGTATCCAGTTTAATTCACTGGCATATCTTATTTATTTTTCAACATGTACATTTATATTTGGAATCACAATTTCCTTTATAGATATTCCAATTATGTACTATCTGCAAACTGTGATTCCAGATCACATAAGAGGTCGAGTTTTAAGTATAAGTATTGCTAGTGCTAAAATCATTGCACCTATTGCTTTGATTATTTCAGGTTTGCTGATTGATAATACTTATGTCTTTGTATTGCCTATTGCCGGCGGTATCTTATTATTCATTGGAACCCTTTATATAATGAGTAGAAAAGTTAAACTACAAGCTTAGTTACACTACAGTTACTGTCACCATTTGTAAGCACTATATTGATTTTAAACTTCGACCTGTTTAGCTAATACCTTTGTCTTCCATATACCACTTTTCCAGCGAGCCAACATGATGAATCCACGAATCCATTCATCAAGAGCCATCCCAATCCATATGCCAGGCAGACCTAGACCGACAACGACAGCGAGATAATAACTAACGCCCACTTGTATGCTCCACATAAATATTATGCCGATAGCAGTGGGGAAAAAAACGTCACCAGCACCTCTTAACCCACTAATAATAACAAGATTAAATGTTCTGCCAGGTTCTAGTATCCCATCTATAAATAAGACACTAGCACCAAGGGCAAGAATCTCAACATCGGTGGTATATATACCTATAAATTGTTTACCAAAGATCATGAGAATGGTTCCAGCAACAATAGCTATGCCAAACGACAATCTGAAGTTGCTCATACAAGCGTGGTCTGCTTGTTCAAAATCCCTTGCTCCAGAGTATTGCCCCACCATAATCTGCGTCCCTTGTCCAATAGCGACTCCAAATAATAATGCAAACCAAGATATTTGCCACGCATAAATTCTTGTTGTATATGCTAAATCTGTTAATTGATAGAGGATAATGGATGCCAATACCGTTTGAGCTAAGTTATATGACAAATTTTCAAAAGCTGTAGGCACACCTATTTTTAATAAAGGAATTAATTGTTCTAACGGCTCTTTGAAGTATCTCAGGCTATGATGCACTTTAATGTATCTTTTAAATATATAAATCAACATAACGATCAAGGCGACAATACGGCTCACCGTGGTTGCAATTGCTACACCCTTAACGCCAAGAGCCGGCATTCCAAACAGTCCAAAAATAAATATAGCATCACCTATGACATTCATCACATTCATACCAATTGTTATCTTTAATGTAACTTTCGTGTCTCCCATACTTCGAATAATTGCTGACGACGTCGTAAGTAATGCTTGTATCATCATAAATCCACCAACAATTTGTATATAGGATGTGGCAGTAACTAATCTTTCCCCTGTAAGGCCGAGCGCTCTTAATAAATCCTCACCAAAAACAACTAAGACTATACTAAAAACGATTCCGATCAGCAGATTAAAACCAAGCGATATAACGGAAACCTTTTTAACTGCTTCAAAATTTTTGGCACCCACATTTTGGGCAATTAAAACTGCCGTACCCGCAGATATAAAAGAAAAGAATATATTCACATTGCTAATTAACTGGTTACTCATTCCAACTGAGTCAACAGCTATACTAGCAGTTTTCAAATCACCGTAACGACTTAGCATCATGATATCAGCGACACCTAGTAACATAAATAACAATATTTCAAAAAATATAGGTGTTGCGATTTTAAATAAATTCAACTTTTTCATCTTGCTCTCCTAAATTCCATTCATTGCATCGTAAGAATTATAAGCTATTGTTAATGATAGCACAACTGATTTCGGACCGCTCTCATAACTATAATATTATAGCAAAAAAATCAAGCCGTCTATACAAGTTATGTAAATACGGCTTGATTTTTTAACAACGCTATAGGGCAATCTTAGACATAACATAATTATAGAAGTCTTCTTTTTGCTTCCCTAGCACTTTATTTGTAAGTACAAACCCATGTTTAGATGTTGACAATACAACAAGTAAACTCGGTTTTTTTGTTATACCTTTTATCGAATTCCATTTTAAGTCTGACGTTTTATTTTTGATTTTAACATGAACGCCTTTATCATCAAAGCCAATCTCAACATGTTCTGCAACCTTCTCTGCTTGTTTTTTAGCTCGTAAAAATATTACTAAAGGTTGAATAATCGTGAAGATACAAATAGCAAGGATTAACAAGGTTTTTACAGTCATATTACTACCTGTCCAAAACTTAAATGTCATAAGTATCATAGCCACGGTAAATATAATATTACATACACCTAATATTGAACCATAAATTCCATACATGGATAGCTGCCAAAGGTCAATTGCTTTTGTTTGATATTTAAAATTATAAGTCATATCTCTCATTTCGCAAATAATGTCGGAAGCCATAAACTAATTCCTGGAATAAAGGTAACCATCATAAGGGTGATAAGCATACATATATAAAATGGGAATACAGCTTTGACAAGCCGTTCCATTGGTACCTTACCAACTGCTGATCCTATAAATAATACTGCCCCAACCGGTGGTGTCAAAAGACCTATACCACAGTTCAATATGACCATAATACCAAACTGAATTGGACCAATGCCAATAGATAATGCAATAGGTGACAAAATAGGTGTTGCAATCAAAATAATTGGAGCCATATCCATAATTGCTCCAAGAACCAAAAGAATAAGGTTAAGTAGCAATGCTAATAAAATCGGGTTATCTGTAAGGTTTATTATTGCTTTTGCCGCTAAATCCGGAACATGCAAACGTGTAAGCAAATATCCAAAAATACTGGAAGTCGAGATCAGAATAAGTACGATTGAAAGTGTATTCACACTATCGCCAAGAACTTGCCAAACGCCTCTCCAATCAAGGCCCTTATAAATAAACACACTGACAAACAAACTATATATAACCGCAATTGCAGCGGATTCAGTGGCTGTAAAAACACCACCAACAACACCTACAACAACAATCAACACGGCTGCCAGTGCCCAAAAAGAAACACTAAATTGCTTTATCAAAAATTTAAGACTGAATGCATCGCCTCTTGGATATTTTCTTCTTTTAGAAATAATATAGGAACCAATCATCAATGACACTGCTAGCAGTGCACCAGGCACATATCCTGCGAGGAAAAGACTTCCTACTGAAATACCTCCTGCTGTTGTTGCATATATTACCATGTTATGACTTGGTGGAACTAACAGTCCTTCACAAGATGAAGTAACCGTAACTGCAGTTGAAAAGTCATCATCATAACCTTGTTCAACCATCATGGGAATCAGTATACTACCAAGAGATGCTGAATCTGCCGCTGCAGAACCAGAAATTCCTCCAAAGAAGTAGGATGCAACAATGTTTACCATTGCCATACCGCCTGTCATCCATCCAACAAAGGCCGTTGCCAGAGCAATCAGTTTGTCTGATATACCGCCGGCTCCCATAATTACTCCCATGGTTATAAAGAAAGGTACCGCCATAAGGCTAAAAGAGCTAATCCCCTTTACCATCTGCTGGCCAATCGTTGTCAATGGAAGTCCTTGGTACATAAGTGTGAAAACAGATGAAAGAGCTACTGCATAAGCAATAGGAAATCTTAAAAAAACCATTACAAAAAAACTACCAAGCAGGATTAAAATCGCTATATCTGGACTCATGCTATATCCCCCTTAATTTCAAAATATCTTTTTAAATGATTATATATTGACTCTATTTCAAAAGCCATCATGGCTACACCGGCCACTGGAACGGGAAAATACATCCAAAACCGAGAAACATTCGGAAGACTTACATACGTACCTATGGAACCGAGTTGAACTGCATAACTCCAGCCTACAACAATCATAACAACTGCAAGCCCCATCACAGCAACATCTGCAATGATATCCAAAGTGATTAACAATTTTTTAGGTAAATATCTATCAAATGCTGTCATACGAATATGGGATCCTTTTCTGATAGCTAGAGCCGCAGATAGAACTGCCATATATGCCATGCATGTTAAAACTATTTCTTCACTCCAAGACGGATCCGGAATAAACGGAACATATCTACCTGTTACAGCCATCGTAGTTATGAGAATATCTACTACTAAAAGTAACTTACATAAAAAAAGGACAAACTTATACATCATGTCATATGCCGGTTTAAACTTGTCAAAAGTCTCAAAAATTTTAGGCATGTCTTACCTCCTTAATTAATCAGACACAAAGGAATTCATATCCTTTGTGTCTGATTATAACTATTCAATTTGTAAAAAGTTTATTTCATATCCAATATTTTTTGGTATAGTTCTACATTATCAGCTGTAGCAGCTTCAATAACATCTTTACAAGCTTCTTGCCAAGGTGTTTTGTCAGTAACTTCTACTATGTTAATGCCTTCTGCTTTTAACTCTTCAAGAACTTTGTTTTCAGCTTCTTCAGAAATTTTTCTGTTGAATGCTGATGCAACTTTACCAGCTTCAACAAGGATATCTTGTTGTTCTGTTGAAAGTTCATTCCATGTTTTGTCACTAATAATTACTTGGATTGCGCCAAGTGTATGTCCATCAAGAATCATTGTTGGAGCAACTTCTTGGAATGCATTTGATTTATAGTTAGCAATAGGTTGTTCAGCCGCTTCAACAACACCTGTTTGTAATGCTGAGTAAAGCTCACCGAAAGATACTACTGTAGGTGAAGCTCCAAGCGCTTTTACCATACCAGTCATAACTGGGTCATTTGATACTCTAATCTTCAAGCCAGCTAAATCTGCCATTTCTGTAACAGGTTCACTTGTGAAGAAATGACGGAATCCTTCTTCTCCATAGAATAAGCCACGAACTCCACTACCATTTTCATATGGCTCAAGAAGAAATTCTGGTGCTAAATCAGAAGTTGCAAAATTCCAGAAATGCTCACGACTTGCAAATGTATAAGGAACAGAAAGTAACTTTGATTTTTCTCCACCATAGCTTGTAAGTGCAAATGCTGAAATACGGGACATATCAACTGTTCCGCCTCCACCAAGCATTGAATCAAGTACATCATTTTCAGATCCTAAAACTCCACTCGCTTGAATGTCGATTTTAATCTTTCCACCTGAAAGTTCTTCAACCTTCTCTTTAAATGCTGTTCCTGTTTGACCAACAATAGTATCTAGTGGGTTAACTTCTGCATATACAAGAGTAACCTCTGGTTCTACCATTGTTGTATCTTCTGTTGCTGTTTCTTCTGTTGTTGTATCTTCTGTTGCTGTTTCTTCTGTTGCTGTTTCTTCTGTTGCTGTTTCTTCTGTTGTTGTAGTGTCTTCTTTTGCTGGTTCTTCATCTGGAGATTTCAATCCACAACCTGCCACTGAAACCATTAATAACATGCTTAAAAATATTGCTAAAATCTTTTTGTTCATAATTCCCTCCTATTAATACTTTTATATTTGCTGTCTTGATTACAAGTAGCATTATACCATAAGAACTTGCCATGAAAGTAGCATTTTGAAGCGGTATGTTAGTATTTTTTGGCTAATTACTTCTATTTAGATTGGTTCATTTGATTTCTGTAGTCTGTTGGTGTAATACCTTCACTTTTTTTAAACACACGTGTAAAATAGTTAGGGTCCATATAACCAATCTTATAAGTTATATCTTTCATATTAAGGTTCGTCTCTTTCAGAAGTCGTTTAGCATGTGTCATCCGTACATTTGAAAGATAATCTGTAAAACTAGATTTAAAAGTCTTCTTAAACACTTTGCCAAAATAATAAGTACTAAAGCCAATTTCAGAGGCCACATCCTCCAATATGATGCCTTTGTCATGATTTTCTTGGATGTAGTCAATTGCCTTATCAAGAATTGCAGGTGTTTTTTTCTTTTTCTCTAATTCTATCTCCTCCAGTATACTAAAAAGATACCTATGAATATAATTTCTAGCCTCTCCTCTGGATTCTATATTCTTAAGATCATCAAAAAGATAATCGGGTACTGCATGTCTTCGTTGGCTTTCTTTATTCAAGTATCTGTTTAGAAGTATAAAAAAATCATATAGCTTTAACCTTATAACATTGATATCGTTCGAAGCGAAGACAATATAATCAAGAATATGATCTGCAATCTGAATCATTTCCTCCTGTTGTCCATTAAAAATACTTAAACACAATTCATTTTCCTTTAACTCCATATTGGTAATAGGTGCATCGAGTTCCTCACCATTTTCCTCAATGTCTCTCCGCATATTTCTGGAGGCTGCTTTAGCTTGAGCAAAAGATTTCCATAACATCGATATCTGATTGTAAGCATCTCCAAAACCGTAAAATATATTGGCTTCAATCTGTTCATTGATATGCTCACTAACCATATGAATTTTATCTTCTATTGTTCTTACTAAATGTTTTTTCATTTCTTTCAGATATCCGAAAACTAAGATATAGACTGTATTTTTTATCAGGCTGATTAAAAACTTCATGTTTTCATCTAATAAAGCTGAAAGCTCTTCAACGAAACGTTTCTTTACCATATTTCTCTGTAATTGATTAACCCCAGTTTTACTAAAAAAGTCAACTTCAACCATAACGCCAAAGCCTTCTGAAAATTCACTAAGCATAAATTTTAAATAATCATCCGTCTGTTGCTCATAGATTTCCCCATTGACCACTGAACTGAGAAATTCATTTTCGAGATACTGAGATATTTCGTTTATTTTCCCTTCTAACTTCTCATCTTGACTCTTCTTCTTTTTATCCTCATCTAACTTGTCAATACAAGACTGGAGGATTTCAATTGTTTTATTTATAGGTGCCGGCTTGACTATAAATTCTTCAACACCAACTTTTATGGCTTCCTTGGCATATTCAAAGCTATCAAAAGCTGTCACGAATACGATCTTAATATTAGGATTGCTTTTCTTCAGAATATGCCCCACCTCAAGACCACTCAGTCCAGGCATTTTGATATCAAGGATCACTATATCAGGATGAAACTCCTTCGCAACGACTATTGCATCTTGGCCATTAGCCGCCTCCATTAAATCCGAAATTGCAAGACTGCTTTTCTTTATAATAAACTTAAGAGCTTCTCTTTCGATTAATTCATCATCGACTATAAGAATCTTATACATCGGTCACACCTCTTTCCTTTTTTGGGATCGCCATTACTAATATTGCTGCAAACAATAATCAACAATAATTCACCTTTTAATAAAGACTTGCCAATTTCATCCAAATTTCTTCATTAACAGGAATTCCGTCACGAAGATTCTCTTCTCGTCGTTTTTGTGATTGTTCACCTGGATAATATATTTCATTCCCCTGACGAATCGGTTCCGAATCCTTTACGTATGCAATAGTCTCTTCAATTTTTTTAAGAATCATTTCCTTCGAGCTTGTTTTCTCAGGGTCTATTGCAATGAACACTTGAGATACACCGTATTCGCTTTTTTTGTAACCAATGGTTTGTGTACTGTCACCAGAGGATAAGATTGATGCAAGTATATCAAGTACTAATGATAAACCTGATCCTTTCCAAAAACCAATGGGCAGTGGTCTTTGGCTTGCTAGAATTTCTTTGGGTTCTATGCTGAGCTCCCCATCTAAGTTGTAGCCACCGTATTGTGACAGTGTCATATCTTTACTCGCCAAGTCCTCCATTTTTCCATAGGAAAACTGAGACATAGCCATATCAAGAATAATACCTCTTTCCCCGTTTGGCACCGCAATGATTAAAGGATTGTTGCCCAATCGATTATCTTTTCCACCCCATGCCGGCATGTTAGGGGTTGTATTCGTAAAACAAACACCTATTACACCTGCTTTTGCCGCCTGTAACCCATAGGTTGCACCTCTCATCCAATGATTGTTGTCACGTATAGCTACACAGCCTATACCATGGGTTTTAGACAACTTGATTGCTCTGTCCATACAAAACGTTGCATTTATAACACCAAGGCCTAATTGACCGTCTACGACTTCAATTGCACCGAAGTTGCTGACGATTTTGGGTGATGCATCCACCTTAATGACTCCTTTATCAATATCATCCAAAACTCTAGGGAACCGGTTTAATCCATGAGAATACACACCATCACAACTGCTATCAGTAAAAATAATTGCTGCTTCATCGGAAATTGATTCTGCAAAACCTTTTTGTATCAAAATATTTTTTAATGTTGTTTTCATTACATCATATTTCACTCTCATAACTACCTCCTATTTATACTCGACTTATATTTTAATAATATAAAAACGGACTCATCTATATTATAACACCAATTGTTGGGTTAATAATCAAATTACTTTCTTAAAAAATAAAAAAAGAGCTATGTGCTTTTTATACACATAACTCTCTGCGATTCTTCTTAACTTAATGACATCAATTCATCATTTAAAGACGGGAAAACTTTCATCAATTTCCACTTTTGCCCTGTTGATTTTCATTTTTTTGATTCTTCCCCTTGTGCTTCATTGTTTTGTTGCGTTTCGCCTTGCGTTTCATTGTTTTGTTGCGTTTCGCCTTGCGTTTCATTGTTTTGTTGCGTTTCGCCTTGCACTTCATTGTTTTGTGGTGTTTCGCCTTGCGTTTCATTGTTTTGCGGTGTTTCGCCTTGCGTTTCATTGTTTTGTGGTGTTTCACCTTGCGTTTCATTGTTTTGTGGTGTTTCACCTTGCGTTTCATTGTTTTGTGGTGTTTCACCTTGCGTT
>Ga0314774_1000662_pt1 | contig 25729 bp, 25 predicted proteins | sample MetaGCBIA2018_FD_204515 | JGI IMG/M metagenome (GOLD analysis project Ga0314774, IMG submission 204515) | Cryopeg brine microbial communities from Beaufort Sea near Barrow, Alaska, United States - CBIA 2018 | ecosystem: Environmental > Aquatic > Marine > Coastal | place: USA: Alaska | collected...
GTTAGATTTTTCCAAGCCATTTTTTCAGTTCCATTGATTGGTTTTAATGGGATCTATTTTAAATGTAATGATCAGATCTGTCATGCAAATTATTTGAGTTTAGGTTCTTCTCGTGCAAAGGTCTCAAATAATATGCTCTTCTTCTAATCGTTCAAGGATTTGTTTGACCACGCGATGCACGGGTACCTGCTGGGTTTCAATGATTAGATCGGCCATTTCCATATACCAAGGCTCGCGCTTTTCCATCAACTCGGCCAACACTTTTCCTGGATTATCGGTCTGTAAAAGCGGTCGATTTCGATCATGTTTGGTACGCTGAATTAAGGCTTCCACTGGAGATTTTAGATAGACCACAAAACCACGCGTGCGCAGATGTTGACGGTTTGTTTCGCGTTCCACCACGCCACCACCAGTCGCTAAGACCACTTCGGGGCGTTCGGTGAGTTCATCAATGATCAAGGCTTCACGTTCACGAAACCCTGCCTCACCCTCGATGTCAAAAATCATCGGGATAGTGGCACCGGTTCGGTGTTCAATTTCATGGTCACTGTCGACAAATTGATAGTTCAGCTTTTCTGCAATCAACCTGCCTACAGTGGACTTTCCAGCCCCCATAGGGCCTACTAAAAATATACTTTCTTTATGCATAAGGGCATTGTAATAGATTTATGAATGCGCCTCCATTTAAGATTCAATAAATGCATAATATTTTCTGATTAGAAGCTCTATTCAAAAAAAATAAGAGGATTACTTTACCGAAGACGCCCACTCTAGTGATAAACAGAGCGTTAAGAGAATTTATTCAGGAGCTTTTCGAGAGTAGCTTTCATAGCCTCCCCCATCCGTAAATTCTCTGTTAAAATAGGCCACAAGCAAAAAACCAGTCACTTGGAGTAGCATTATGCGCGGTTCACTTTATATTATTTCAGCCCCTTCTGGTGCCGGTAAGACCTCATTAGTCGGCAAGTTAATTGAGTTAGACAGCCGTATTAGAGTCTCTGTTTCGAGCACCACTCGCGACAAACGTCCTGGCGAAGAAAATGGCGTTAACTATCATTTTTTGAGTATTGAAGAGTTTCAAGAAAGAATCTCTCAAGGCGATTTTCTAGAGCATGCTCAGGTTTTTGATAATTTTTACGGCACCTCACAAAGCAGTGTCGAAAACCAACTTAATTCAGGTAAAGATGTCATTCTAGAAATTGACTGGCAAGGCGCACAACAGGTTAGAGAACTGATGCCGAATGCCATCTCTATCTTTATTTTACCGCCCTCTTTAAAAGAGCTAAAAAAACGCTTAACGGGCCGTGGGACGGATAGTGACGAGATTATAGAGCGCCGCATGGCAGACGCCGTGAGTGAACTATCGCATTACAATGAATTTGATTACATTGTCATTAATAACAATTTTGATATCGCTTTAAAAGAGTTACACAGTATTTTTAGTTCTGGCCGACTGACCCAAGCTAGACAAGTAGAAGCCCATAACAGCTTAATTCAAGCCATGCTTGATTAAGTCAGTATAAACAGCACATACACATATTTCGCATATTGAATTTTAGGAGCTACGAATGCCTGGTTTTGAGATTTTTGATGAATCTGAAAAAGAACAAATTAATGAAGTCATGGACAAAGGTTTTACCTTTCGTTACAACTTTGACGGCATGCGTAATGACGTGTGGAAAGCACGTGAACTAGAGGGCATGATTTGCGAGACCACGGGCGCGAAACATTCGCACCTAGTCTCAAGCGGCACAACCGCTTTAACCACGGCCTTAATGGCGGCTGGCATTGGAGCGGGTGATGAAGTCATTGTGCCTCCATTTACGTTTGTGGCAAGCGTCGAAGCGGTCGTATTCGCTGGCGCGATTCCTATCTTTGCCGAAATTGATGAAACGCTAACGCTTTCGCCTGAAGGCATTGAAGCCGTGATTACGCCGCGCACTAAAGCGATTAACTTTGTACACATGTGTGGTTCCATGGGCAAGATGGATGAAATCAAAGCGATTTGTGACAAACACAATATCGTCTTACTTGAAGATGCTTGCCAGGCCACAGGCGCAAGTTATAAGGGCAAGGCATTAGGCACTATCGGCCAGGTCGGAACCTTCTCATTTGATTCCGTCAAAACCATCTCTTGTGGAGAGGGTGGCGCGGTACTGACCAATGACACAAATATTTATAACAACGCCCACATGTTTGCCGATCATGGTCATGATCATATCGGCATGGATCGTGGTGCAGAAAGCCACCCTATTATGGGTAACAATTTCCGTATTTCAGAGATGAATGCGGCGGTTGGTGTGGCGCAATGGCGCAAACTGCCGCGTATCCTAGAGACACAACGCAAAAACAAAAAAGCCTTAAAAGATGCTTTAAAGCAGTACCCAGAAGTCACTTTCCGTGAACTACCGGATGAAGCAGGCGATAACGCTGGTTTCTTAAGTATATTCCTACCAACAGAAGCCCGTGCACGTGAAGTGGTTGCCGGCCTAGCCGAGCAAAAAGTCCCGGCGGTATTCTATTGGTACGCTAATAACTGGCATTACCTAAAGAACTGGACCCATATTCATAATATGACCGCATCTGCTAAACTGCCCATTGAGCTGATTGCAGATCGTCCAGATTACACTCAAATTCAAACGCCAAAATCTGATGCGATTATCAGCCGTACCGTTTCACTATTGATTCAACTGTCATGGACAGAAGAGGACATTCAATCGCGTATTGATGCTTTCGCAAACGTTTTTAACCAATAAGACCAAGGATTCTATTCAATGAAGTTTCGTAATTTTAAAACTGTCCCTAAAATGATTTTTGGTCGTGGTTCATTTGACCAATTGGATGATGTTCTGGCGGATGAACGCCAAAAAATGAATGATTTTGTCGTCTTCTTGGTCGATGAAGTTCATAAAGATAAGCCGTTAGCAGAACGTATTCCGACGACCGATAAAGATATGGTGATTTGGTTAGACGTCACGGACGAGCCTAAAACCACTTATGTCGATGCTTTAACCGTTGAAGTTCAGAAGTTTGCGGCTGAAAACAACAATGGCCGCAATCCGGTGAGTGTCGTAGGTTTAGGCGGTGGCTCAACATTAGATTTAGGTAAGGCTGTGGCCTTAATGCTGACCAATGAAGGTGGTTCAGCGTCTTATCAAGGTTGGGATCTGATCAAAAACCCAGCCGTTCACCATGTCGGCATTCCAACAATTTCTGGAACGGGAGCTGAAGCTTCACGTACCACGGTATTAACGGGCCCAGATAAAAAACTCGGCATGAACTCTGATTACACGGTTTACGACCAAATCATTATGGATCCAGACCTGGTACAAGGTGTGCCTCGCGATCAGTGGTTCTATACCGGAATGGATTGTTACATTCATAATGTCGAAGCGCTGAACGGTACTTTCATAAATGAATTTGCCCGCGCTTTTGGCGAAAAATCACTAGACCTTTGTAACCAGATATTTATACAAGACCACCCTGATTCAGATGAAAAATTGATGATGGCTTCTTATATGGGCGGTCAAAGTATCGCTTATAGCCAAGTAGGCGCATGCCACGCTTTGTCTTACGGATTAGCATACGTGATGGGTTATCACCACGGCATTGGTAACTGTATCGTGTTTGATGTGTTAGATGATTTTTATCCAGAAGGCGTTAAGGTCTTCCGTGAAATGATGAAAAAACACAATATCGTTTTACCAAAAGGCGTCACTAAAGACCTTACTGAAGCCCAGATGGATAAGATGATTCGTACCGCGTCTGGTTTAGCGCCACTGTGGGAAAATGTCTACGGTCCAAACTGGAAAGAGAAAGTAACACCAGAATTGTTACGTTCACTTTACGAGAAAATGTAGTTTAACGCTAAAACCCATTTACCACGAAGGCACGAAGGAAAACCAAAGGCTTTAAAGAAAAGAAAGGGATCAGTTTGTATCTCTTTTCTCGCTGACCGACCCTTCTCTTTCTTCGTGCCTTCGTGGTTCAAAGCTTTTAATCTCAATCAATACAACGGATTCACTATGAATACTTATGTCTTTATCCCTGCTCGTTATGGCTCTTCACGTTTACCGGGTAAGCCGCTTAAATTGATTGATGGCAAGCCGATGATTCAACATGTTTATGAGCGCATATCTAAAGCCCAGGGGTTAGCGGGAGTTTATATTGCAACTGATGATGTTCGCATTAAAGACGTTGTCGAAGCCTTTGGTGGCAAGGTAGTGATGACCCCTATTGAGGCGGCTTCAGGCACAGACCGTATTGCGGCCGCCGCCAATACATTAGGCTTGAAAGATGATGATTTGATTGTCAATGTGCAAGGCGACCAGCCTTTGGTACACCCTGAGTCGATTGAAGATGTCATCTCACCGTTTATAGCGGACGATTATGATGGTAGTTTCGAGATGAGTACCCTGTCTTTCAAGATCGTCAATGAAGCGGAAATCACTAATCCTAAAGATGTCAAAATGGTGATGGACGTTAATGGCTTTGCATTGTATTTCTCACGCGCCACCATTCCACATGGCCGCGATTACTGGGATCATGACAGCTTCAAACATTTAGGCATTTACGCTTATACCAAAGGCTTTGTTGATACATTTAATGCATTACCAATGGGTAAGCTAGAAGACATAGAAAAACTGGAACAACTGCGCGCTTTAGAATACGGTCATAAAATCAGAGTGGTCGAAAGTAAATGGGATTCACCAGAAGTCGATCTGCCCGGTGACATCGCCATGATGGAAGCTTTATTACAAACTGGGCACTAATTTAAGTTCGATTTCAAAGTGACCCTACGCTTACACGGTTTTTAAAGCCGCAGGATATACCAGGCCTGGTCGCTTTGAAAATTCGGTTTTAATGAGATTTTAATGACTTTATATCAACTGTTAATTAGACTGCTAAGCCCTCTCATAATACTGTTAATCATGGTGGAGGCTATTAAACGCAAGACCGGTAGTGATTTTTTCTTGCAACGTCTAGGCCTCTCTTATCCCCTCTCAAAATCAAGTTCAAAACGCATTTGGTTGCACTGCGCCTCAGTAGGAGAGGTCAAGGCTGCAGAATCGCTTATCAGCGCTCTGCAACCTCAATTTGATGTGTTGATAACCACCAACACACCGACCGGAAAGGCCGTTGTAGAAACGCTTTTTTCAGATTCAGTAGAGCACTGTTATCTACCGATGGATTGGCCCTTTGCGATCCGTCGTTTTTTAAAGGCCTGCCAGCCTTCAGAATGCTGGATTTTAGAAACTGAAATATGGCCTAACCTCTATAGGCTCTGTCAGCAACAGCAGATTCCAGTCACTATTATCAATGCTCGGATGTCACACAAGACCCTCAATGCACCTTCGTGGCTTAAAGAGGCTTATCAACAAAGCTTACAACTTGTCACTCAGGTTCTGGCTCGCTCGCAAGCTGAAGCTGATCGTTTTATAAGCCTTGGCGCCAATCTTGAGGCCGTTGTCGTTATAGGCAACTTAAAATATGCCAATCAAGAGACGATTACCCATTATCCAAATCCAATTAATCGTGACTATATCTTACTGGCCTCTAGCCATGCCGATGAGGAATTCAATATCAGCCAGGCCTGGCTTAAACAAAACAGACCTGAACTATTAGTGATTGTGCCGCGCCACCCTAAACGCAGTGGATCGATTCAAAAACAGCTACTAAAACTCTCTAAATCTATAAAAGTCGCTAGTAAAGGTCAGTCTCCAGACTCAGAGACTAAACTGTTTTTAGATGATCGCCTAGGTCAGCTTATGCCTCTGTTTGAGCATGCTAAACTGGTGATAATGGGGGGCAGTTTCGTTCCGAAAGGGGGGCATAATGTACTCGAACCTGCGCGTTATCAAAAAGCCATTGTGACAGGGCCAGATATGTCTGATTTTGAAGACGAAACCACCCTCCTTTTAAAACATCAAGGCCTTTTACAGTGCGCTGATTTCTTAGAGTTAAACACCACAATATTGGCCTTAATAGACGATGAAAAACAACGTCTACAACTCGGCCAGCAAGCCTTGATTGCGATACAATCTCAAAAGGGAATCCTCCAAAACTACTTAAAAGCGCTGCTTGTTAGCCACTGAAACTCACAATAAGGTGTTATTCTGCACAAGATTTTGAAAACTGATGCTGATTTCGTGTAAAATAACTCTTTACCTTTAAAATCAAGTGGGAGCTCGATATGGCACGCGTCACAATAGAAGATTGTTTAGATCAAGTAGAAAACCGTTTTGAACTTGTTATTTTAAGTGCTAAACGTGCACGTCAAATTGCAAACGGTGCAGAGCCGACCGTTGATTGGGAAAATGACAAGCCAACCGTCGTCGCATTACGCGAACTTGCGGCCGGCACGATTGATGCAGATGTTGTTTTGGCTGATCCAAATACTCCTCCATTCTTCACCTAAAAATCACTCCTCCTATGCCCACGCCAAACTCTATAAATGGTCTACTCGAGAAAGCCTCGAAATATTTAACCGCAGAACAAGTTGCGGGTATTCAAGTAGCTTATGAGTTTGGAGCTTTGGCGCATCAAGGTCAGACCCGTAAATCGGGCGAAGACTATATCTGGCACCCCGTCGCGGTTGCTAAAATCCTTGCTGATATCCAACTCGATCAAGAAAGCCTGATTGCAGCCATCCTGCATGATGTGGTTGAAGACACCCCTTACACCAAACAAGACATAGCTGATCGTTTTGGCGAGAGTGTGTCTGAAATTGTCGATGGTGTGACTAAACTGGGTAAACTCGAGTTTGATAACCCGCAAGAAGCACAAGCCGAAAACTTCCGCAAAATGATTTTAGCAATGGCTCGAGATATTCGCGTTATCCTGATTAAACTGGCCGATCGCCTGCACAATATGCGTACTTTGGGCGTGATGCGTCCGGATAAACAGCGCCGTATTGCACATGAAACCTTAGACATTTTTGCACCCATTGCGGGTCGTTTAGGGATCAATGCGATTCGATTAGAGTTGGAAGACCTCGGATTTAAAGCGATGTACCCTTACCGCTTCGCAGTACTAGAACTTGCGGTTAAAAAAGCCCGAGGCAATCGTAAAGAAGTTATTGAACAAATTACCGACACCATCCAGAACCGACTCAATCAAGAGCATATTTCTGGCAGGGTGTTTGGTCGCGAAAAACATCTCTATAGCCTATACAAAAAGATGAAGAATAAGCGCCAGAGCTTTACCGATATCTTGGATATCTTTGCTTTTCGGATCGTCGTCGACACGGTAGATGAATGTTATCGCACCTTAGGCTCCGTTCACTCTCTATACAAACCACTGCCTCTACGCTTTAAGGATTATATCGCCATCCCAAAAGGCAATGGTTATCAGTCTTTACATACCTCACTGTTTGGCCCTTATGGCGTCCATTTAGAAGTCCAGATACGCGATAAAATCATGCATGAAGTCTCCGAACACGGTATTGCCGCTCATTGGCAGTATAAACAAAATGACTCGCAGAAAAAAAATGACACCTCACAGGTTGATGCACGTGCCCAAGAGTGGGTCAAGAATCTACTTGAGATTCAGCAAAGTGCCGGTAACTCGCTCGACTTCTTAGAGAATGTCAAAATTGACCTGTTTCCGGATGTTATCTTTGTCTTCACTCCCAAAGGCGATATCATCACACTACCGACTGGCTCAACACCCGTCGATTTTGCCTATGCTGTGCACACCGATATCGGTCACGCCACCGTTGGTTGTCGGATTGATAAAAAGCTAGTGCCATTACGCACCCCGCTCGAAAGTGGTAAAACCATCCATATCATTAAAAGCCGCGATGCTCAGCCAAATCCGGCTTGGCTCAACTTTGTCACGACTGCAAAAGCCCGTTCTCAAATTCGCCACTTTATGAAAAATCAGCAGGTGGGTGATGCCGTGAGTCTGGGGCACAAAATGCTGGCCAAGTCTTTACGAAAATTCAATATGTCCTATGAAGGCTTGACGGAGGAAATGCGCGGCGAGCTAATTGAAGTGCTTAAACTCTCTAGCTGGGACCAATTATTGGAAGATTTGGGTTCAGGGAATCGCATGTCGCCTTTAGTGGCCAAACAGATTCACGATGTCGTCTTAGGCACCGATGATAAAATCGCACCAAGAAACCTAGGATTAGAAGCTGGCCTGCCTATTTCCGGGACGGAAGGCATGGTATTGCACTTTGCCAACTGTTGCCACCCAATACCAGGCGATCCGATTGTCGGATTTATCAGTACAGAGAAAGGATTGGTGATTCACAGGAGCAGTTGTCACAATGTTAAAAACCTTAAAAACAATCCCGAAAAATACCTGGATGTACATTGGGATGAGCACGCAACAGGCACCTATTTAGTTGATATTCAACTAGAAGCAAAAAACCAACGTGGCACTCTGGCTAAAATTGCCAGTGAGATTGCAAAAACCAACACCGATATCGAGCGCGTCAGTTCTGAAGATAAAGATGAGACTTATAGCTCAATGCATTTTGTGATTAATGTCCGTGACCGCATACATTTGGCCAAAGTCATGCGCCACTTAAAACTCCTACCGATTGTTGAAAAGATTCAACGTCTGTAAAAATAACCTGACTATGCCTGGCAAGTCCTGCGGCAGTACAAAACCATGTGAGAGTAGGGTCAATTTATTAATTAAACACCTCATCACCAATGACTGTTAGCCCTAACGAACTCCAAGCCTGCATACCGCCACGATAATATTTTAATTTCTCGGGCGGATAGCCTATATTGATTAACGAAAAGGCCTCACGCGTAAAAGCACTTGGAGTTTGCCCACAAAAATAGCCATTGCAATAGCCGACAATGGTTTTGGCTTGGCTAAAGTCTAATTGACCTCTATCATCCACCTTAACATTAAAGAATTTTTCAACCGTTTCAAAAGCGCTCAACTCACCTTTAAACAAACTGTAAGGCACATTAATACTTCCTGGAATCCGCATGCGTGAGAACCAAAAAGGCGTACGTGTGTCGACTAGAATGATATTTGAATCGGCTTGCGCTTGTTGTAGATATTCAATGACATCCAACTCCCCAATGGTTTCAATACCGGGCGCTAAAATCATCGGCTGAAGAGAGCCCACAGTGGTACTGCTATAAAGATCCGTTATGGTATTACCAGGCGTTTGATTGCGCTGAATGGTAAAGGACTCTCCGTTTAGGGAGATGTTGACCGATTTTACGCCCTCACTCAGTAGCACTTCACCCAAATCTGCTGACTGCGGTGCCTCAGCCAATAATTGCGTAGAGACTAACCACAATAAGCTAAAGCCTATCCAGAATCGTTGATCAAACATGTCGTCCCCTATTTCATTGATGCATTCATTTTAATGCGACCAAACTGGCCATAATCCAATACTCTTAGAGCCTGTAAAGTGATGAGACCTAGTTAAAAATCAGACCTTTGAGCGGTACAAAACACTCTTTAGATATCATAAGCTATTCTCCCCTTATCTCTTATTAAAATAAATGCAGTTTAAATCCATGCAAACTCTGCTTAAGCAGGACAATTTTGATAGAATTTAAATCAAATCAATTCATCAAAAGGCAATCAAAATGAAAGAGATCATCTCTACTCCAAATGCACCCCAAGCGATCGGCCCTTACTCTCAAGCGGTTCGTGTTGGTAATACGGTCTATCTTTCAGGTCAAATAGCGCTGATTCCAGAAACGATGGAACTGAAAGAAGGTGCCATAGCAGAACGTATTCACCAGGTTTTTAGAAATCTCACCGCAGTGTGTGAAGCCGCTGGTGGTTCTTTACAAGATATCGTCAAATTGAATATTTTCTTAACCGACATGAGTCACTTTGCGACCGTTAATGAGATTATGGCTTTATATTTTGTAGAGCCTTACCCTGCACGCGCGGCGGTTGCCGTTAAGCAATTGCCTAAAGATACCGATGTCGAAATGGATGGTGTCGTGGTCTTATCTTCTTATTAGAGAGCGGTTAACTAAAAGCTAAGATGACCCAGGCCTGGTCAAACCAAAAAGCCTTCAAATTTCGAGGGCTTTTTATAAAAATATTTTATGTTTAATATCGAAAACTATACAGAGGTTTTCATACTCCACCTCTCCCGTAACTGTTTCGCGGCTGCCACCATATTACGCAATGCCGGCTCCGTTTCCTGCCAACCACGAGTTTTTAAGCCACAGTCTGGGTTGACCCATAGATGCTCCGCAGGAATGTTTTCCGTAGCTTTCTCGATTAACTCAACCATTTGTGCCACTTCAGGAATGTTAGGTGAATGGATATCATATACGCCTGGCCCAATCTGATTTGGATATTCAAAATCAACAAAAGCTTGCAGGAGTTTCATCTGTGATTTAGAGGTTTCAATGGTAATCACATCTGCATCCATCTTTGCCACGGCCTCAATAATATCGTTAAACTCCGAATAACACATATGAGTATGGATCTGTGTTGTATCCGCCACCCCTGAGGTAGTTAAACGAAATGCATCCACCGCCCAGGTCAAATAAGCTTGCCATCCAGACTTCTTCAGGGGCAAGCCTTCCCGTAAGGCGGCCTCATCAATTTGAATTATGCGGATACCTGCCGATTCCAAGTCTAACACCTCATCACGTAACGCAAGCGCAATTTGCTGACAGGTCTCACTACGAGGTTGATCATCACGAACGAATGACCACTGCAACATCGTCACTGGTCCACTGAGCATCCCTTTCATAATTTTATCGGTCAGGCTCTGCGCATATGCCGACCAAGCAACCGTCATTGGGGCTTCACGTGAAACATCACCATAAATAATAGGTGGTTTGACACAACGAGAGCCATAAGACTGTACCCAGCCAAACTGAGTAAAAGCGTAACCATTGAGTTGTTCACCAAAATACTCAACCATATCATTGCGCTCAGGCTCACCATGCACCAAGACATCCATGTCTAACGACTCTTGCTTACGAACTACAAATTCAATTTCGGTCTGCATGCGTCGTTGATAGTCAGAGGCACTCAAGCGACCCTGTTTAAAATCACGACGAGTTTGGCGAATCTCACTGGTTTGCGGAAACGAACCAATACTGGTGGTAGGAAACAACGGCAACTTAAACTTCGCCGTTTGTAATTGAATGCGATCTGCAAACTTTTGATGACGATTTAAATCAATCTCCGCTAACCTATTCAAGCGTTTCTGTACCTGGCTATTATGAATTGCTGTCGATTCTTTCCTTGATTGAATCTTTTTCGAATTCGCTACTAGGATCGTATCGGCATCCTTGCCGCCTTGGAGTATTTTTGCCAAGTCCGCGATTTCATCCAGTTTTTGCCTAGCAAATGCCAAATAGGACTTTAACTCAACATCTAAACCTTTCTCAACATTTAAATCCACTGGCACATGCAATAGAGAACAAGAGGTTGTTAACCAAAGATTTTCTGCAAACTTCTCATGCGCAGGTAAGGCTTTTAGCAAGGCTATTTGATAGTCTGCTTGCCAAATATTGCGGCCATCGATTAGTCCTAATGAAAGTACTTTCTCTGCAGGCCAGCTGTCTATTACTTGATGCACCTGAGAAGCTCCGCGCAAGCCATCAATATGCAACCCCTGCACCGCTAACTCTTTAACGATAGCCAGATTACTTCCCAATGACTCAAAATAAGTAGTTAATAGGCAGTTCACTCCAACTGAGGATAGTTTTTCATACACTTTTGTAAAGGCTTGCTGCCAGTCCTGCTCTAACTCTAATACCAAAATCGGTTCATCAATTTGCACCCACTCAACACCCTGCTGGGCAAGACGTTGCAATACATCAATATAGGATTCCACAAGCTCATCCAATAGATCTAACCTGCTACCAGTTCGACTTTTATTCTGCCCTAAGTATAGATAGGTTAAAGGCCCAATCAATACTGGTTTGACACCGACATCACCCCCATCTTTGGCAATAATCAAGGCCTCAGACACTTCATCAAACAAACGAGTATCGGTGATTGCAAAGGTGGTATCCGTTTCAAATTCAGGCACTATATAGTGATAATTTGTATCGAACCACTTTTTCATATCACAAGCATAATCGGCTTTCGAAGTTGCGCTTTGTGAATGGCCGCTACAACACGGTTGGTCATCACTTGGTGCTCGACCTCGTGCCATTCTAAAAGATACGTCCAGTGTATAGTTGTCCTGTCTAAATCTACTGGGAATAACGCCTAATAAGGTACTCATATTCAATACTTGATCATACAGTGCGAAATCATTTACCGGCAACCACTGCACCCCTGCTGTAATTTGAGTTTGGTAGTTCTGATAGCGGATTTCAGCCGCTTGTGCTTGTAGCTCTTCTAAGCTCTGGCTGTCTGACCAATAGGCTTCTAATGCCAATTTTAGCTCACGCTGCCCACCAATGCGTGGATACCCTAAATTATGGATTTTCATAATACTTTCCCTTCCCGATTTCTTTTATATACAGTTGAGAAAGCATGATAGAATTCATTTAACATGAAAACAAACGATTATATTTCAGATAAACATGAATAAAATTCATATTAATACTTAAGTAAACGCCATGATTGAAATCAAACACCTACAAACCATCGCCACTCTCGCAGAAACCCATTCTGTCAATTTAACAGCTGAACGTCTCTGTATGACACAATCAGCACTCTCTCACCAAATTAAACAGCTGGAAGCGCAACTCGAACTTAAACTGTTTGAACGTAAGACCAATCCCATTCAGTTCAGCCCCGCGGGAAAGACCCTCTTGAAGACGGCTCAGGAAGTACTCCCCAAACTACACCAAGCCCAACGCACTTTAAAGGCTTTAGCACAAGGAGAGCAGGGACGGCTTTACATCGGTGTGGATTGCCATACCTGTTTTGAATGGCTATTACCTTTACTGCGTCGATATCAAGAAAAATGGCCAAATGTCGAGTTGGACATCTTAAATTCTTTTGGTGAGAAGCCTTTGAAAAAACTGCAAACCAAGCAACTCGACTTGGTAATTACTTCTGATCCTGAGACACTCAGTGCTCTGCAATATGATGCGCTGTTTAGCTATGAGCTAGTATGTGTATTACCGTTAGTACATCCATTAAATAATAAGCAATGGTTGGAGCCAAATGACTTCAAAAAGGAAACCCTCATTATTTATCCGGTGGATCACAAGAAGCTCGATGTGTTTCAACGCTTTTTAGTCCCGGCCAAAGTTCACCCTCAACAAGTGCGGTACTCTGAGCTGACGCTGATGATGTTACAACTCGTGGATTCCAATCGTGGGCTCTGCGTATTGCCCAAATGGCTCATCGAAACCCAACCTGAATTTAGTCATCTGCCTACTCGTAGCCTGGGAAAAGACGGACTATGGTCAACGCTTTATGCGGCGACTGAGCAGGAGTTGCATCATCAACCTTATATCCAAGATTTTGTTCAACAAGTCGCTGATAAAATGGGGCATAGATAGGAAGCTCCCTGGTTTTCACCAGGCCTGGTCAAACTAAAAAGCCCTCGAATTCGAGGGCTTTTTAATGGGTGTTACACGGAAAATAGCACTCCTGATTCAGGAGGTGACTCTAACCGTTACAACTGCCGTGCTTTGATAAAGGTTAACACCCCTTCTGCGGCTTGCTTACCTTGCGCCATGACCCCCGTCAGTAGATAACCACCCGTAGGCGCTTCCCAATCAAGCATCTCTCCGGCACAAAACACCCCTGGCAGAGCTTTTAACATCAAATGCTCGTCCAGGTTTGCAAAACCCACTCCGCCGGCACTGCTAATCGCCTCTTCAATCGGCCGCATGGCAATTAGGTTGAGTGGCAAAGACTTCAAAGTCGAAGCGACCAGGCCTGGTTGGTTTAATTCTGTCTTATTAAGCACTTCTCTTAACAATGAAGCCTTTACACCTGTCAGCCCCAAACGTTTCCAAAAGGAGCTTAAGGTCTTTTTACCTTGCGACACACTCAACTGTTCTGTCAATTGCGACAGTGTACGATGTGGAAATAGATCCAACTGAATTGTAAAAGGTGCATGAAGGGCTAACTGCTCTCTGAGCAATTTCGAGAAGGTATAGATTAGACTGCCCTCTACGCCTTTTTCAGTAATCATCAGTTCACCTAACTGGCTAAGAGTTTCACCCTGTTCGGTGGTAAAACTCAACTGAACATTTTTTAAAGGCGTGCCGGCAAACTTAGCTTTAAAGAGGTCACTCCAAAATAGATCAAACCCCATATTGGCAGGCTGCAATGGGGTGATGCTAACGCCCTTTTGAGAGAGCGGAATCACCCAACTTGCGGTCGAGCCTAAATGTGGCCAGGATGCACCCCCTAAAGCCAGAATCACGGCATCAAATTCGAATGTTTTTAGCCCATCGGGCGTGTCAAAGAGCCACTCTTTAAATTGACCCTCTTCCGAGGTTTGAGATCGCTGCCAACCAATCCAACGATGTTTCATGTGAAACATCGTATTTTGACTTTTAAGCTGGTGTAACCAGGCTCTTAATAAGGGCGCTGCTTTTTTATCTAAAGGATAGACCTTACCTGAGGAGCCGACAAAGGTTTCAAAGCCAAAGTTTTCCGCCCATGCACGCAGATCTGTTGGGGTAAACTTTTCTAAGGCTGGAGTTAATAAATTTTTCGCTTCGAAATAGCGTGTTTTAAAAAGTTCAAAATCCTCGCCATGCGTCAAATTCAAACCGCCACGCCCCGCTTGCAAAAACTTCCTGGCCGCAGAAGGCATTGCATCAAAGACCATCGGCGGATAACCGGATTCCGCAAGGACTTGAGCCGCCATCAGGCCTGCTGGCCCTGCACCAATAATAGCAATTTTAGGTAATCTCTTAGGCGGTGGTGTCGACAAAATAAGCACATCCTTGTGGGTTTAATCTAACGGAATAATTGAATTGAAATAATATACCAACCCATTTTAAAGCCTTTCGCTCAATAACGTGCAACGCATGCACGGTATTTTTAAACAACTCTGCCTCAGCTTTGCTAAAATTTAGACTTTCCATATTAAGTCGTCTGCTATGTTGGCACAACAGCAACTCACCGCTTTAAAAGGCGTTGGTCCCAAACAAGTTGAAAAGCTCCATAAATTGGGGCTTTTTGTCGTCCAGGATTTATTGTTTCATCTGCCGTTGCGCTATCAGGATAAAACCCGACTGACTGATTTAGAGAGAGTCATTGTAGGCACGGAAGTCCTGATAGAAGGCGAAGTCTTTGCACAAACCCTGAGCCAGGGTCGCCGCAGTAGCCTACTGGTTAAAATTCAGTCGCCTTCGGGCACTATTTTGACCCTGCGTTTTTTCCATTTTCACCATAGCCAAGCACAACAGTTTACCCGCGGTAAAACGATACGCGTGTTTGGTGAAGTGCGCTCAGGCCCAAGTGGCTTGGAGATGGTGCATCCTACTTACGAGTTTATCACTCCTAATGCGCCCCCCGCTTTAGAAGACAGCCTTACCCCGATTTATCCGACCACCGAAGGTTTGGGACAAACTTCCATTCTAAAGTTGATTAAACAAGCAATTGTGCTGCTCAAGCAGTACCCGCTTGCCGAGTTATTGCCGAATGATCTGTTAGAGAGCTTACAACTGCCACAGTTGAATCAAGCCTTGTTAACTCTGCATCAACCTTTAGCCACCGATGATTTACAGCAGATTAAACAGTTCGCCCATCCGGCACAACAACGTCTGATTATCGAGGAGTTGATTAATCAACAGGCCACCATGCAGATGATGCGCGAACACGAACAAGCCCGTAACGCCCCAGCTTTTCCAATCAGCCAAACCTGCCAAAGACTTCTCGAAAACTTACCGTTTCAGCTTACGGGTGCGCAGCAACGGGTCTTGCATGAGATTCAACACGATTTGCAACAACCGCATCCAATGCAACGGTTAGTGCAAGGCGATGTCGGTTCCGGTAAAACGGTAATTGCCGCATTGGCCGCCATTCAAGCCGCAGAGGCGGGTTATCAAGTCGCCGTGATGGCGCCGACTGAGATTTTGGCAGAACAACACCGCCAAGCTTTTAGTGAATGGTTAGAGCCTTTAAATATTCCCACGGCATTTCTAAATGGTCGCATGAAAGCGACCGAAAAACGCTTTATGCTGGCGCAGATAGAAACTGGCGCGGCGCAAGTCATTATTGGCACTCATGCGCTCTTTCAAGAGGCCGTGACCTTTCACAAACTCGGTTTGGCGGTGATTGATGAGCAACATCGTTTTGGGGTGCATCAACGCCTCTCTTTACATGAAAAGAACAATCAACAAGATGTGCATACCCATCAGTTGATTATGACGGCGACCCCGATCCCTCGTACGCTGGCAATGACCGCTTATGGCGATTTAGATATCTCGGTGATTGATGAACTGCCACCAGGGCGTAAACCCATCGAAACCGCCGTATTAAGCAATGAAAAACGCTTTGAGGTCATGCAACATCTATACGCCAAATGTATGCAAGGTATTCAGGCCTACTGGGTCTGTCCGTTAATAGAAGAATCCGAGTTACTGCACGCCCAAGCCGCTGAAGTTACCGCCAATCAATTTGCAGAACAGTGGCCAGATTTACGGGTAGGTCTGATTCATGGTCGCTTAAAAGGCGAGCAGAAAGCCTTGGTGATGAATGCCTTTAAAACCCATCAACTTGATTTACTGGTCGCGACGACGGTGATCGAGGTTGGGGTGAATGTACCGAACTCTAGCCTTATGATTATTGAAAACGCAGAACGCTTAGGCCTCGCACAACTGCATCAGTTACGCGGTCGTGTCGGTCGTGGCGAGAAACAGAGCCATTGTGTCTTGCTCTATCAGTCACCCTTGTCGGAAACCGGAAAAGCCCGTTTGAAGATTATGCGCGAAACCACCGATGGCTTCAGAATTGCCGAAGAGGATTTAAGAATACGCGGACCCGGTGAAATTCTCGGTACCAAGCAGACAGGTGGTTTACAATTCAGAATAGCCGATTTAAAACGCGACAGCGCCTGGATTCCAGTCGCAAAAGAGTGGGCAAATGTTTTAGTACACAATTATCCACAGCTGGTAGAAGGTCTGCAAATGCGCTGGGTAGGCCATAAAATCGATTATCAGCATGCTTAAAGCCTCCACAAAATGGGATAAGTCATGATTCAGAAATCTTGCCTGCAACCCCGTATAACCCAATAATATAGCAAGCAATGCAACATTCAGCTAAAGAGCGCCTTAAATGCCAAACGAACGACTCGCTAAAATCAAAGTCTTAATCCAGGAGAAGAAAAGCCACACTGTTAGAGGTCGGCCCTCGTTTTGGAAACCTGCGCGTTTGATTCAGCGTGTCACTCCTTCGCTTAAGATACAATCCTGGTTAAGCACCAAAGAGTCGCTCACCCAGCGACTTCGCCAGCACTGTCCAGCCGTGCAAGTTCTGGTGCTCTCTGAAAAAACCGAGCGCCCACTATTGGATGAAACCACCGCTTTGGGCATGCGGCCAAACGACCAGGCCTGGGTAAGGTGTGTTTTGTTACAGTGCGAGAATCAAAACTGGATCTACGCTAGAACAGTCATACCAAATCTGACGCCAGAAAGCCCTTGGTTTTCTCTACAAAAACTCGGCAATAAACCATTGGGTGAAGTATTGTTTGAGTTACCGAGCATTCAACGCACCCCTTTCGAGTTCACCAGCCAAACCTTAAGCAGCTGGCCTTATTTAAGCGAGCAAATTGAGACAAAAGCGAACCAAGAAAAAGGTTATGCAAGGCGTTCGATCTTCACCCAAAAAGGGGCACCTTTGTTACTTACTGAGGTCTTTCTACCAGGCCTGGTCATGTCCTGTGGACCTTTAAAGTAATGTAGGCGTAGGGAGATTTGTGGGTTTGATTTGATTCTAAGACCAAACAGTTCAGCATGACAGACTCTCCCTAAGCTGAAAAATTTTTAACGATCGTGTTTAAGACACGTCTTCTCAACCGAACTAGAATGGATATAGCTTATGATTATCGATAAATTGGAAAACTGGCCACTTTACCCTCTTGGCTCGGCATGGCAAAAAGCCTTCGAATTTTTGGCCACCTTAACGCCGGAATCCGAAGAGAAGAAATACACCATACAAGGCGATGACATCTTTGCCATGGTCATGAGCTATGAAACTCAGACCCCAGAGACCGCCATCCTTGAGTCTCACCAAAAGTACGTTGATATTCAGGCCGTACTAGTCGGTGGAGAACGATTTGAATGCGCACCAACGAAGGGATTGGAGATTGAAACGCCCTATGATGCCAAAAAAGATGTCGTCTTCTACCAACCCACGTCTCCTCGCCCCGTTAAGGTGAATATCTTTCCTGGGACATTTATCATGCTCTACCCACAAGATGCGCACATGCCTACTTTGATTATTAACGACAAAGCCGAACAGGTTAAAAAAGTGGTCATAAAAATAAAGTTAGAGCTTCTAAAATAACGAACACTCATAGGATCACAGAGCCGTTAAATTTCACGCTTTAACGGCTGAAAACGTCCAAAACCCCTCTGTATTTTTATGCTTTATTATCTTTGCACCCTGGCGTCAATTCCTCTCTTACGACGGATTAAAAATATACCGTATACCAGGACATTAATGACAATCACCGCAATACCCGTTGCAGTCGCTATTTCAGACGTGAAGCCCGCCGGGTAAATTAGCGGAGCAAGGTAACGATCAAGAAAACCGCTAGCATATACTTCGCCCGCGCTGGCTTGCCGCAACATATTTTCAATCGGTGTCAGCGGACAAATCCAACCAACAATGGCAATTCCCGCCCCCCAGATGACTGCTGGGATCTGCAACCAGATAACCCAGCGCCACTTAAATACTAGCAGCCCGCCAGCAACTACAAACACAATAAAAGCAACGTGGATCAAGACAATAAAATCAGCGGCCAGTTGATATAACATCGCTATTCTCGTTATTTTAGGCTAAAACATCTGCCGTTGATTCGCTACACATTCCATTAAAATCACGGTGTATTCTGTCAGTTTGTGGCAACATGCTTTTGCATTCATTTATTTTTATTAAAAACAGAATCAACTAGGTCCATGGGCAATGGAAAGACAATGGTATTAGTTCGCTCACTGGCTATTTCTGTGAGGGTTTGTAAATAGCGTAACTGCAATGCTTGTGGTTGTTGGGAAAGAATTTGTGCCGCTTCCAACAATTTTGTCGCCGCCTGCATTTCACCTTCCGCATGAATCACCTTGGCCCGGCGAGTACGTTCAGCCTCTGCTTGCTTGGCGATCGCACGGATCATGTTCTCATTCAGGTCGACGTGTTTTATTTCCACATTACTGACCTTAATTCCCCAGGCATCCGTTTGTTGATCAAGCACATTTTGGATATCGGCATTGAGGCGTTCGCGTTCTGCCAGCATCTCATCTAATTCATGCTGTCCTAACACCGATCTAAGCGTGGTTTGCGCCAGCTGACTGGTGGCTTCATAAAAGTTTTCAACCTGAATAATAGCTTTATCAGGTTGCATGACACGGAAATACACCACGGCATTCACATTCACGGAAACATTATCCCGTGAAATCACATCCTGACTGGGCACATCCATCACAATGGTACGTAAATCTACCCTTTCCATTTGCTGGATAATCGGGATAACGATAATAAATCCAGGGCCTTTTACTTTCCAGAAACGTCCGAGCAGAAAAATTACTCCTCGCTCATACTCACGCAGTATTCTTATTGCACTGGCAAAAAACAAAATAACCAATGCTATGACAATATAAAGTGTATATTCAGTCATATTTTATCCTCCGGTGTTATTGAATTAAATGGCTCTACTTTTAGAGTCAAACCTTGTATATCTGTGACTTTAACCTGTTGGTTTTGATGTAATGGAACATCACTCAATGCTTGCCAATGCTCACTATGAACCGTCACTGTACCTTGATGAACAAAATCATTTACCGCCGTTGCTTTACTGCCAATGAGTTGTTCCATGCCGCTTACTATGGCACGACGACGCGATTTTAACGCCAAGCCAACCACCACAATAAAAATCAATACACTGGTCAAGGCAAAGGTAATAATGATTGAAAGATCTACACCATATCCAGGTGCTTCTGTATCCATGAGAATAATGGAACCAATCACAAATGCCGTAACACCCCCAATGCCAAGCACGCCAAAACTTGGTTCAAATGCCTCACCAATCATAAGAGCGATGCCTAGAAATATGAGCGCCATACCGGCATAATTAATGGGTAACAATTGAAATGCATACAAGGCCAGCAATAATGAAATGGCACCGATAGTTCCCGGAAGAATGCCTCCTGGATTGTAGAATTCTAATAGTAGGCCGTAAACGCCAATGATCATTAAGATATAGGCGACATTGGGATTGGTGATGACACTCAACAAGCGGCTGCGCCAATCCGGAAGGATTTGTATAATCGGTGCCCCTGCGGTATTCAGTGTGCGTGTTTGGCCATGAATTACCACTTGACGACCATCAATTTGTTTGAGTAAATCGTCCGTACTGGTGGCGATAATATCAATGACATTCAATTTCAAGGCTTCATTGGCAGGCAAACTGGCCGCTTCTCTAACCGCTTTTTCTGCCCATTGCTGATTTCGACCTCGCAATTGCGCCAAACCTCTAATATAGGCGACTGAGTCGTTAATCACTTTTTTCTTCAAGGCATCTTCACTGACATCGCTCCCGGATTGATCCGGGGACTGGTCACTATCTTTTTTAATCGTTGGGGATGGAGAGATACCGCCTATCTGTACCGGAGTGGCTGCGCCCACATTAGTACCAGGAGCCATGGCCGCAATATGGCTTGCATAGAGGAGATAGGTGCCGGCACTGGCAGCTCTTGCACCGCTGGGCGCGACATAGGTCGCAATCGGCACGCTTGAATTGGCGATATTTTTAATAATGCCACGCATCGCCGAATCCAGCCCACCCGGCGTATCCATTTGAATGATGACCATCTCTGCTTTATTTGCTGCAGCCGATTCCAGAGCGCGCTGAATATAATCGTCTGTTGCAGGCCCTATAGCATCCTCAATAGTGAGCTGAATGACGGAACCATCTCTGCTGTTAGCGGAAACACTATTCAGTAATAAACTTGCGGCAACGAGCAGTGGTATGAATAAATATAATCTTGAAATTCGCTTCATAAAGGGCAATTCCTTAACCATACTAAATAGAACGATTTAATTAAAATGGATAATATTAGTAAATAGTCTTATACAGTTTATTACCTACTACTCTACTCTTCTTTAATTCAATCTACTATAAATTTCCCTATAAAATCATTGTCTGCAACAGTACTACTCACTTAATTACCTGGTTTAAACACGACTTATTCTTAAGGCTTAACAAACAGTCACAATAAAACCGACCAGGCCTGGTCGGTTTATGACTCCTCATAAAAAATACTGTATTGTGAGCCACGCCCTACCTGGGTAGAATTTATTATCACTAAGTAACTAACATAAAACATTAGAATTGCTGGTTTTAGATACAGTAACCAATCGGTAATGCTTGTCTAACTAGCCATTCAAGCTCGACTCTGCTACTTAATTTTAATGCTAGGCTTCCAAACTCGTCACATTGGAAAGACTCTTTATAAATAATGCGCGGCAACCCAATGGAGAATGAAGATGAGTAAAGTAGTTGATGAAGTAATGTCAGCAAATGCAGATTATGTGGCTAACTTCGATGATAAAGGCAATCTGCCAATGCCTCCTGGCCGGCAGTTTGCAATTCTTACCTGTATGGATGCTCGCCTAGACCCTGCTAAATATGCAGGCCTCGCAGAAGGTGACGCTCATGTGATTCGTAATGCAGGTGGCAGAGCAAGTGATGATGCAATACGTTCCTTGGTAATTTCATATAAGTTACTCGGAACGAAAGAATGGTTTGTCATTCATCATACGGATTGTGGAATGGAGACATTCAATAATGAAATTATGGGGGACTTGCTATCAGGTAGCCTAAAAACCGCAAGCGTCGATGCGTCAGGATGGCATGATAGCAATGCTGGTGGTGGTACAACAGATGGGAAGTTCATCGAATGGCTTACCATTAAGGATCAAGCCAAAAGCGTCTTGGCCGATGTGCAACGAATTAGAAGTAATTCAATGGTTCCAAGTGACATTCCTATTTATGGTTATATTTATGACTGTAAATCTGGAAATCTGGTAGAAGCTCCTGAAGCAACAGAAGCTGGTAAAGCGAGCTAAAAAATTAACCATTACATCCAGCAGGCACCAAATAACACTGGCCTGATCACTTTCAAAAAGGCTCTTTGCTTGAAAGCGACAAACCAGGGTCAACAGCGACTTAAACCCGACCATAAAAAAGGGAGCCTTATGGCTCCCTTTTTAAAACTTACTAAATTGAATCACCTAATGTCATAGCATCAAGTTTTAAACTGACCAATTAATTTACCTAACTGAGCAGACAAGTGTCCGACCTGAGTGCTTGATGCATAGGTTTTAGCCGCACCACTGGCAACATTTTCCGCCACGGCACTGATTTGCTCTATATCGCGATTAACCATTTCTGCCTGTTGACGTTGGCGTCCAGAAGCCGTCGCAATCTGAGTATTCATTTGGTTAATATGACTCACCGCAGATTCAATGGCAAGTAATGATCTTCCTGCATCGCTGGCTTGTTCAACACTTTCGCTTGCCTTTTTGCTTCCACGGTTCATTACTTTCACCGCTTCGATTGAGGCCGTTTGCAGAGTCGCAATAGTCAATTCTATTTCCTTTGCCGAATCTTGAGTACGGCTAGCCAAAATACGCACTTCATCGGCCACTACGGCAAAACCACGACCATGTTCACCAGCACGAGCTGCTTCAATCGCGGCGTTTAAGGCTAATAAATTCGTCTGTTCGGCAATATCTTTAATCACATCCAGTACATTACCGATGGTTTCGCTGTCTTTCTCCAACCGCTTAATCACCACTGCGGCATTTTTGACCTGCTCTGCCAGTTCACCAATCGAGGAGACTGCACTGTTCACGACCTGAGTGCCTTTTGTGGTTGCGGTATTGGCTTCATTTACAGAGTCAAGAGCAGCTTGTGTATGTTGCGACATTTCCAATACAGTGTCATTCATGCTCTGCATCGCTACAGTCACATTTTGAGTATCCTGTTTCTGCTGTACCACCCCGGATTGTGCGGTCTCTGTTTCAGAGATCATCTCTGCAGATGCACTACCCAATTCATTTGAAACATCTGCAATACGATTAATCATAGTGCGTAAATTTTGTGACATTAAATTAAAGCTATTTGCCATATCGCCAATGAAATCATTGCTTTCCAAGCTGCATTTCTGAGAGACATCATTATTACTAATGGCATTCGCTACCTCTCCAATACGCTTCAGTCGTTGTAATAACATCTTATTCAGTAACAAGAAGTTAAGTAATCCAATACTGAGCCCGGCAATGATGCAGGAGATAACAAACCACACCAACATACCGTCCTTCCACTCTACAAACAAGTTTGCAAAAATCGGAAACAAAACCCCCATCGAAAAGCCAAAAGCCATAAATGCGAGAAATATATTTCTCAATATACTCGGTTTACTAAAGTCGAATGTAATCATAGATCTGATGTCCTGTTATTCCAATAGGATTGGTTATAGTTATAAAGAGTCTAAAGCAATTCTCTGTCCAACTTTTAAAATTAATGAAATATTGACTACTTAATTCAGAGACTTTGAGAGGCTAATGGCTGTTAAAATCCTAAATAACTGTTTATTGGACCAATATGACCGCATCGACTTATTTCACCCTTCGTTAATCACCACCAAACCGACTAAATGATCCCTTTGCAAGCGATCTTACCTATCGTACAATTAATAGCAAATACCCAAGAAATTTAAAAGAGAGATTAAATATTAAATCTAACTTCGCTAAACTATTTGCTCTGTTGGCCTTTTGGGGAGTAACCACATTGGCCATAGCAGAAACGCCATTCATCGCCAGCTTGAACGATTCTCATTGGGACGGCAAGCTGATTCCTGCAGGACAGCAATGCTTAAAATTTGGCGGCGACCAACCTGCTACTCCGGCACTGAAAATCAGAGGTATTCCTCAGCAAGCCAACTTATTGATTTTAGAATACAGCGACCGCACTTATCAACCGATGAATAATGGTGGCCACGGTCGTATAGCCTATGCTATCTCAAGCCCCACTCAAAGCCTACAACTGCCAGCGGTTGCTGGACATAGTTTTGAACTACCGAGTGGTTTTATGATGCTTGAAGCGCATCGAAACCCTAAATGGGATAAAGCGGGCGCCTATATGCCGCCTTGCTCAGGAGGCAAGGGACACTTGTATTATGTGACCATACAAGCCGTGCATTATGATGGTAAAACGACAGACGTGCTAGCAAAAACCGTCTTAGAAATGGGTAAGTTTTAAGACGATGACTTTTGAAAAAAATTTACTAAACGAACCAGAAGTCACTTGTTCGACTTGTCAGGCCTGTTGTTGTCGGCTAGAAGTAATGCTGATTACCGATACTGGTGTTCCGGAACGTTATATTGAAGAGGATTCATGGGGGAGCCGAGTGATGGCTCGCTTGGACGATGGCTGGTGTGCGGCACTCAACCGCGACACTATGATGTGCAGCATTTATGAAAATCGGCCATTAATTTGTCGAGAATTTGAAATGGGTGCCTTTGAGTGTCGTACTGAACGCAAGGCCTGCCTGTAAGAGATCAGCCAGCTTTTTGAGCGACTTTACCAGCGATTAGTAATCCAGGCTGACTGATAAGGCGCTAGGGTGAATTCGCCATATAAATCAGGAATCATCTCACCACTGAGTAACTCTTTCCACTCGTCCATATCAATCAAGTTCAACTGCCCTAAACTCAATTTCTGAGGCTGATCGGTGACGTTATTGACCACAAAAACACTTTGATCACGCCTTAAACTTTGTCGCCAAAAACCAAATAATTCATCCGGTAAATGCAGGGTAAATTGGGTCGCATTTGGGTGAAAGGCTGGCTGTTTTTTACGAACTTTTATTAAATCACTCAATTTGGTTAACACTTTATGATGCAAAGAGTGGCTATCATCGAGTGCCGTGATTAAGGGTTCGTACTCCCATTGATGACGATTGATATCACGATTGTGTTGGGTTTTTCTAACGCCTCACAATCGTTTTCGGTAGCGAAAAATGAGTGGATATAACGCTATAAAAAAATAATTTAAATTAAATCCACTTAAATAATATAATCGACAATCTTTCATTTGTTAGAATATTTCTACGTTTAAACGCTTATCCAAATATTTAATGACAAAAGGCAAACAAATATGGCATTAGAAATTGACAAAAAAGATCACGACAAAGTTCTTTCTGAAATATCAGATTGCCAAGGAAGAATACTACAAACTTTAGTCCCTACTATTATTTCAGTCGGCTTAATTTCAATCGCTGACAGGGAAAATATCGCACTTATAACTCTTGTCACATCATTCTCGGTTCTTTTTGGATCAAGCCTTTATGTAGCAAGTTTAAGCTACAAGATATTATAAATGCATGCTTTATAAGGGCTGTTACTGATCAATCAAATGTGACGGATACTATTCACTGGGAAAAAGCATTATCCCTATTTTCTGAATTAGAATCCCCTCCAAAAATCATAGGCTATGAAACTAAAACAATATCAATTGAGACCTTTGCACGAGAAGAACCTAAACTCAAATAATTTGCATGACAGATCTGATCATTACATTTAAAATAGATCCCATTAAAACCAATCAATGGAACTGAAAAAA
>Ga0314774_1000663_pt1 | contig 25729 bp, 24 predicted proteins | sample MetaGCBIA2018_FD_204515 | JGI IMG/M metagenome (GOLD analysis project Ga0314774, IMG submission 204515) | Cryopeg brine microbial communities from Beaufort Sea near Barrow, Alaska, United States - CBIA 2018 | ecosystem: Environmental > Aquatic > Marine > Coastal | place: USA: Alaska | collected...
TAAGAATATCGATGGAGTAATTGATTGTACAAAAATAGTGGAATTGGATATCAGTGACAATGAGATTGAAGATATTAGTGCTTTAGCTGGGTTGACTGAGCTGACTAAATTAGATCTTGGAATAAATGAAATCGAAGACATTAGTGCTTTAGTAGGTTTAACAAAACTTACTAAATTAAATTTATCATCAAATATTATTTCTAATTTGAGTCCCATATCAGGCTTGAATAAATTAATCGAATTAGATTTGAGTTTTACTGATTTCGCAGGATTAAGTATTGATTTTGAATTACAGAATCTTGAAATCTTGAAAATTAAAGATGCTAATAACATTAAGTCTAACGAATTATCAAATTTTAAAAATCTAAAGGTTTTGGATATTTCTGACTCAAAGATAGCAGATTTGAAATTCATGAGAGACCTACCTAATATTACTGAATTAAATTTAATGATTAATGACATAAAGGATTTTACTCCGTTGCAAGACTTAAACTTACTGCGTGAGGTGAATATTCTTAATAATCCAGTGGAAATATTACCAGATTTCAACTTATTAATTAACTTCGAAGAGCTAAAAATTAATTCTGAATTTGAGAATCAAACAAATGAAATTGATAGAAGTATAATTCGAGTGAGTCTTTGGTAACTTCATCAATATAAGATAAGGACAAAATAACTACATATATAATTAAATAATTTTTTATTCGGTGAGAACCACATGTGAAAGCATGTGGCTCTTTTTTGAACTCGACTATAAATAAATTGAAGTTAAAGTTATGTAATATAATCATTGAATATCGGAGGAAAACTATGGAAAAAGAGAAGATTAATAAAGTTCTACTTAATTTAAATGAATTCTGCGAATACCTAGGTATTGGAAAAACAAAGGCGAGAGAATTACTTAGAGATCCGCGGACTCCATATTCGATAAGAATTGGAAACCGTTTGTATGCAAATAAGAAAAAGTTGGAAATTTGGATTGAGATGCAAAGTGGAAATTAAATAAGTATGGTCAGTTATTGATGGAACGACTAATTTTATAGTATAATGAAAACATAATTCGTTATAATATTTCAATTGTAGGTTGTTCTTTTTGAAAGGAGCCTATAATGGGTAAAGATTTAAGCGGTAAAGAATTAGGAACTGGGATTAACCAAAGAAAAAACAAGAAGTATGTTGGACGTTTCATTAATAGATTTGGAAAGCGACAAGAAGTTAGGAGTAATGAATTAAGAGAAGTTAAAATATTACTCAATGCTGCTATTTATGAAGATATTAATAAATTAAATCGTGTAGATGATAGTATTACATTAGATGTATGGTTTGAAAAATGGTTGAAGAACTATAAGAATAAAACCATCTGTGAAAATACCAAAATACAGTATACCTCGATTTATAAAAAACATATAGCACCTTCTTTGGGAGCTAAAAGGTTAATTGACATTAATCAGCTAAAAATATTGGAGATACTAAATCAACTGGATAAAAAAGGGTACCAATATGAAACTCGTAATAAAGTTCGGGTTTTAATGTTAGATATGTTTGATAAGGCGATGACTAATGAATTGGCTTCAAAAAATCCAGCAAAGGGAATTAAAATGGAGTCGAAAGCAAATACTGAACCTAGGGTATTGACACCAGAAGAACAAAGCTCGTTCTTTGAGTGCTCTAAAGGAACTTTTTATGATAATCTTTTTACAGTTGCTGTTTCCACTGGATTAAGACCGGGTGAGGTATGTGGTTTGAAACTTAATGATATTGATTTTGAAAAGAAGCTGATTAAAATCGATAAAACGCTGCTTTATCAAAAATTTGAGGGTGATGAAAAGAAAGTTTTTCATTTTGATCCACCAAAGACAAAATCGAGTAAACGCGAAGTGCCTATGAATCAACAGTGTACTTTAGCAATTAAGAAACAATTAATGCAAAGAAATGTGATAATGTCAAAAAAGACTGCAAAACCGGTCAAAGGCTATGAAGAACTCGTTTTCACTACTAAATATGGAACACCTATTAATGCGCAGGTTTTTGGAGCAGCTGTTAAAAAAACCATTGACGATATTAATTTGTGTCGTGACGAACTCGAACAGATGGTACATTTTTCGCCTCATTGTTTTAGGCATTCATTTGCCACCAGATGTTTTGAAGCAGGAATTAGACCCAAGACGGTACAGAAATATTTGGGACATGCTACTCTTCAAATGACAATGGATTTGTACACCCACGTTTTACAAGATTATTCCCAGGAAGAAATGTTGAAGTTAGAGAAAGTATTAGATACAACTTTGGATGTGACTGAGAATATGGTAAATGATAAGTATCAAAAATTTATTGAGAAAGACGAAGAAGTGGATAACCTTATATATTTTAAAACTGTGAGTATTTAGTGAAAAAAGTAAGCAAATTCTCGTGGTGTCATTATTGGTGTTAACTTTTTGTAGAATGGGGTCAAATGCATGTAAAGCTATATAGAATGAGGCTTTGAAATTTTAAAAAGTCTTTAAATTTACAGTCTTATTACGTTTATCAGGCTACACCGTACAAGTTGGACGACATCGGCCTGAAAGATTAGGTTACAAGCAGTTTCGCAGAATTTTGTCAGTGTCATAAAGTATCCTAAGTTATCTTATATTACGGGGCGAAATTGGTGGCGAATGGCGGAAAATTGATGGCGTAGAAATAATCAATTGTGGAATAACATATATGAACACCGAAAACAGAGTGAAAAAAGAATAATTATTTAGCTATACTAACTCTTCAAAGAGCAACCTTCGGGCTGCTCTTTTTTCATGCTATAGGAAAGTTCTACTCTGAATTTTATGAGTAGAAGCATCTCATAAATTGTCATGGAGACTTTCCCACCGCAAACAATCTGCTTTGCAGAACGAGGCGTAGCCTCTTTGCTATGGTTGAATCACTTTATATTGAGTTAAACTCAAAACAATAGAATAATAGTACATTCAAATCCATATTTTAATTGACAATGATTATCGATAGGAAGATAATCATATTATGTAGATGAAAGTGTGAAGTCTTTAAAAGAGGAATGGCTTCCTACTTCTAGTTATGAAGTTGATGAAGGCGCTCGATTAGAAATGAACTAAAAAGGTAAAAGAACCAATGAATTTTGTGGAATTTGGATTCCAATTAAGTAAATAATATTAATGTGGAAAGATATGAGGTGTGTCATGATTACAGTATCAACTAAAGTTAACGGTTCAATAAAACAAGTATGGAACCATTTTACAAACCCAGAACACATTATACATTGGTGTTTTGCTTCTGAAGATTGGTGCTCCCCTCGAGCGTATAATGACCTTCGTGTCGGTGGGAAATTTGGGACACGAATGGAAGCAAAGGATGGAAGCTACGGATTTGATCTTGAAGGAATTTATACTGAAGTGACATTATATAATGTTTATACATACGAACTTGAAGATGGACGAAAGGTTATTGTGAGTTTTGAGGAAGCAGAGGACAATGTTATTGTTCGTGAAGATTTTGATGCAGAAACTGAAAATACTCATGAGCGTCAACAATATGGATGGCAATGTATTCTAGATAACTTCAAAAAATATAGTGAATCAGTAAAAATCTGACGATGAAAAAAGGTGAAATAGAATTGAAAACTGTAACGACCTTTGAATCCTATTTTCAGTAATTTCCAAAAGAAGTACAAGAGATATTGCATAAAATAAGAGAAACAATACAAGAAGCTGCACCGGAGGCCATTGAAAAAATAAGCTATCAAATGCCTACGTTTTATTTAAAAGGCAACCTAGTTCATTTTGCAGCCTACAAAAAACATATTGGGTTTTATCCTGCGCCTAGCGGTATAGAAGCTTTTATTGCTCAAATAAAAGTTTACAAGTATGCAAAAGGATCAGTTCAATTTCCCATTGATCAACCGATACCTTATGGATTGATTACAGACATTGTAAAGTATAGAGTCAAAGAGAATAGTCAACAAGGAGGTAGTTTATGCAAAAAATAGTTCCCTATTTATGGTTTGGATTTGCAGCAACACATAGCTTAAACATCCAATTTGAAGGTAGAAAACCAATAGTTCTAGTTATTAATAATGTTTTATATTTGTTAACCTACTCTGCTTTTGGAGGAATAGTAGCTATATTAAGTTAATAAAATAATTATCCAAACTTGAATTCGGAGCTAAGTTAAGGGGGGAGATAAATTAAAGGAGGAATGATTTTGGAAGCATTTATCATTATTGACATGCAGGATGGTTATATTGGACATAAGCGCGGCACGAGTAACTTTGGAGATGTGGTAGAATATATTAATTATGTTTCATCCCTATTTAGAAAAGAAGGTAGACCTGTTATATTTGTAAGAGATATCTCAGAAGGAGATAGTAAAGAGTTTTGCACAATACATGAGCTGATATCAACAGAAAAGGATCATGAAATTCTTAAGTGTTACAATAATAGTTTTTGGGAGACTGGATTAGAAAAACTTCTTAATGAACTTAAGGTGGATATGGTAGTTTTAGCTGGTAGCGCTGCAGAATTTTGTGTGTCAGCAACCTATTTTGGTGCTCTGGAAAGAGGATATAATCCGGTTTTACTTCAAAATGGCATATTATCTGAAACTATAGAAGGGTATCAAGCAATGATTAAGACTAAACCTTTAATTGCTTACCAGCCATTAAAATATCTTCTAATAAATCTTAAGCACTAATATGAGAGAAATGATAGCATGCTATGTTTTTATCCAGCATACCTATCCGTCTCATATATTCTTAAGCCCTATACCGACCATGTGGAAAGCATTTGCCTTCTAAAGCTCTGTAAATAGAGGCTTAAGGCTACTTTTGGCATGCATCATGGGTAAGAAAATATTAGAAAATTGAGTTTTATAAAAATAAACTAAGAATGACGCAAATAAACTAAGTCTTTAGCTTGAAGACTTAGTTTATTTGTATATCTAATAAATAAGAAAGGTCAACCTTCTGAACGTTTGATTAAAGAAACCTTGCCGTATTTAAAAGAGGATAAAGTAATAATTGCAAGAAAAGCTGCGAAAGCTCATCCAAGGATTTATTAGGATTTTTCTCAGGATCTTCAGTTATTAATTTTTTGGCATTGTATTTAGTTTGCGAAAAGGAAGAAGTTGAAGAAATTTATAATCAGTTGAACAAAATTCCAAGTAAAAACGAATATTCAAGAAGCTTCACGAGTGAGGAACTATCTAGAAATGAGATTTCGAATACCGAAAGAGAACTTATAAAACTTCTAGTAGGAGATTGGAAATCTGTTATCTTGAAATGTAAGAAGGATAAGAATTATTTAGGATGGTCTACCTCAATGAAAGATATATGTGTCTATTTTACTCTGTTGCTTTTAGATCAAAATGACCTAGATTCAAAAGCAAAAGCTAGAATTTACAATTCAGTAAAACATCAGATTGCTGCTAGATATGATGGAGAAACGTTACCCGATTTTGAATCACTTGTTAATAATTGGAAAGAGAAAAAAACGTTGGATGAACAAAAGAATATTCTTGAGTTTATTGAAGATGAAGTTGATGCAAGACTAGAGGTCTTGATAGGTGGAGGTTATAGGAATAGTTATTATAAAGGGGCCGAATTATTAGTATATTTGGGACAAGTACTTGAATCATATGGCGATAAAAATGCGACTGCAAGATTAGTTGAAAAGTATAAAAAAATTCATTAAAGAAAAAGGGCGTTTAAACAGGAGCTGGATATTCTCTTATACTAGAGTGAAGAGATTGTGGCATAGCATACAGAATCTAAAGAAAAGACAGTGAGCTAAATAATTATATTAAGGCAGATATTCGACCGCGTTCGAATGTCTGCTTTCTTTTTGCCATCTATTTCCATCTTTTAGTATTTCAGTTAGTTGTAGAGTAAATAGTAAGAAAGCTATTTTTTTTAGAATCGGGGCTACCAAATATTGAAGGAATATATGATTAAAGGATTTGCAATGGATGATGAAAGACAAGACCATACACCGACTATGCTGGAAATTGAATTATAGTTAGATTAATATGAACCTAATATTTGTGGTAACAATGAAATAGGTAAAAAAATCATAAACATCACTAAAAGTAGCTTGGAAATATGAAAAATATAGTAGGACAGGGAATGTGAAACATATCCAAAAAAACCTGTTTTATAGACGTAAAGACGCAGAAAAAAATTTGATTTTAACTGCTTTTTCTTAACTAAGTATATAAGAGTGATTATTGTAAAGTCCTATATGATATAATTAATTTATAGACGAACTTAAGATAGAATTGAATAGGAGGATAAGCATGGATTTAATGAATTGGAGTATTCAAACTAGTGAACCTGGAGACATTACTATTGTTATTTCAGAATATGTGCTTAATGAACTGGGAGTGTTTGTTAAGCAAGAGTACCGGGTATCAAAGAAAAATAAGTTAAATGCTGTTATGGGATTTCGTATTGGTTATGAGTCGGTTCCAAATACAGATTATAGAGCTTCAAAAGGAAATCGAAATGCTATTCTTTGGCATAAAATTACAAATATAGTCCAAGATAGTGAGAATAAGTTAATTATACATGGTAATACAAATGATATCATTGAATTGGTTTTTGAGAATGAAATGAGAGAACAGGTATATAATTATATAGCAAATATGCAAGAACAACATCCTATTGAACTCGGTGCAGATGAAAAAGCTGTTGCATGGATGTGTTGGAGAGATGATGATGAATGGGACGATGACTTTGGGCCTTTGTTAGATATGATTGAAGCTGAATTGAAGGTTAAACGCTATATAGACTCTGACGTTCTTGAAGAAACAATTCTTAAGAATGTAACAAAAACCTTAAAACTAAAGGTGAATACAACGAAAGTTCCATTGGAAAAAGTTTTTGCAAGACCAAGTTTTTGCGCTAGTTGTGGAGAATCCCTTGAAGAAGATGAAAATTTCTGTACTAACTGTGGTGCAAGAATAGAATAATTTTTAAAGTTAGAGGGAGGACAAATGAAAGAATTTCACATTGCTTATTACTCTTTGGAAAGTGTTCATGCTATGTGCATTGTTGCCCATTGGGTTTGTTAGCTATCTCTTAGCAAAGTAGTTACAGTGAATTTGAAAAAGTGAAAAAGATATATAGTCAGTCACTGTGAAACCGCAAAACTGTATGATAGATAGAAGAGAGGTTTAATAAGATGGATCAAAAATCAGTACAAAGGGGACCGATATTATACATCTTAGCTGGAGCAAAACAATCATTTAAAGGAATAGGTCAACTATTCAAACATCCAAAAATCCTTCTACCTGTGTTAATTATGGTAGTCCTGTGGGTTGTGCTATCCTACTGGAAATTAGCCAATCCTAATAATGAATTCGTCATGATTCTTAGTTTCTTTACTTTTGCACAAGGTGGAATGTATGGAGGATATCTAGGGGCAATTGGCGGTATTCTTGGAAAAGGTTTTATGGCATGGGTTGTGACAAGAATCTTTATGCCTAAGTCTATGAAAGAACAAGTAAAGAAAACCGCAGAAATAAAAAGAACAAAAAAAGAGAAAAATGGACTAAAAGTTCTTGGCCTTTTTATTACAGGTGTTGGACTTGCTTTTATTGTATACAGATTTATATCAGGAAATGCATCTGTTGAAAATAGTATGTTTGGTATTATCGCTTGTATAACATCTATAAAAGCTAAAAGCAATGAAGATGGTTTTATGAATGGGTGGATCAGATCTTTTTCCAAAGGGAAAATGTCAAAAAAATTGGCAAGAAAATTAATTGGAGGAATGACTTTTGGATTTGTATGTAGTATTGTTATGTCTTTTTTGAGCATAGCTTCATTACTCTATTCAACTGGTTTCATATTGCTACTTATCGGTCTTACAATTTCCATTTTTACATCGTCTAAAAAGACAATAACAGGTGTTATTGCCGTTTTAATTATGTTTACTATTATTTTCCCATTAACGTCTTTTGCAGGTGCAAAAGACGTTAATGATTGGGAAGATATATATGATGCTTATGAGATATCCAATTATGATTTTGATGAACTCACAACTAAAGTGGCTGAGAAACCCTTTACAGGAATTGCTATCCAACCTATAGGGGTTATTCTAGGACTCTCAATTGCGGAGATTAAGGGAGCACCTATTTATTATATTGATAAAGATGAAAGTGTAATGATTAATATTGATGCAGCGGCACCTAGTATTGAAGATTTATATAATCAAACTGACGATTACTCCTTGTGGTCAGCTTCAATACAAAGTAGTGTAAAGATTGAATTCGATCAAGCAGGATATTCCATGGAATTATATGATGAGATAGATAATAAAGATCAGAAACTGGCAATTGTGGCAGACAGTATTGCCGCTTATAAGGGTAGTTATAATAATCGTTCTGAATACGCTGATGGTGTTGCTAATAGTACTTTTATAACCGGACAATCAAAAGAGCGACATCCTGCTTATTTTGATTCATATGAATCTCTTTATTCAGCCTATTTTGAAGCAGAAGAATCCAATGGTTTGTATAGTTCAAATTTAGTTCACCAGCAGTTTGAAAAAATTTATCTTATGGTTGAATTATCTAAAGGTGAAGGCATGTTATGGAATGATGGCGAGGAAGATGAAGGGGTTTATGGTGAACTTATATGTGAAGTTATCGCTGTTAGCATGAATGAATCCCCCAAAAGGTCTCAAAATTTTGAATCAGTTTGGGTTTTAGATGAGATTGAATATGTGCAGCATCTTGATGATGATGCCCATTTTCCTACAGAAGTAAGTGATGGTCGTATCTATATTTATTCGGGAGAGTATGCTATAGATAGTTTTGATGTTGCTTATGAATTATTATGGAGTGATGTTCCAAAAGAAATCCCATTAGGTAAAGAAGATGAAATAGAGATAATAGAAAAACTTACATGTATTAGAAATTCTGGACAAAATAGCGGTGTGGGAACCTTTTCTACTGCACTGTATATTGAAAAATTTACTGACGAAACTAGGGAGAATAAAGAAGTTGTTTATAGGGCTTATTTCATGGATAGATCAGATATTGTACCAGCGGATTTGTGGCCTGAATTAAACGCTGGTGAGTCAATTGAAAAAAGACTGTATGTTGATCAAATGCCTGTTGCAACTGGTGAGACAGATTACAGTAGGTTAAATTCTGATAATAGTAGATTAGTACTTGATTTTGGTGAAATCAGATATTATTATCAGTTAACACAAAAAGAAGTTATTACTGATATTAAAGAAAAAGACAAAGAGGACAATGATGCATCTTCTGTTTTTGGTGATGACTATGATCCAAGTGATTATGAAGACTTTGCTGAACATGCCAACGAAGAAGATACTGGTTTAATCAATATTGTATCCATATTCGGAGCCGTTATTGGTGCCGGAGTTGCACTTGCTGGCGGTTTTTCAAGATTCGGAGGATCTGGTGGACCTAATGATGGAGACGATTATTCAAAGTATGGTGAATATGATCCATCGGATCAATCTCTAATCGTTACCGGACCAAGAGGGAATCAAGAAATATATATTAAGAATGAAGAATCGGATCAGTTCGAAGATAATTATGGAAATATCCTTAATTTAGGAGATATTAGCAGAGCGCACAATGAGCAAGCAGAGGCGATGAAATGGAGCGAAAATCAAAGAGATTTAATGGAATTAGGTCAAGATGGGGACACCGAACATTGGCATAAGATAAGTAGAGTCCAACATCTTAAAGAAAGGCTTGAAAAAGCTAGTAAAGGTGACCCGAATAGCCTAAAAACTCATATGGCTAAACGCCTAGAAAAAATTCAAACAGAGGTAAGAAGTGGTAAAGAATTTGATGATGAAGGCTACAAAAAAGTTCAAAGGGCCATAGGAAGATATACTTTGGGAGAGATAGCCGATAAGGATGACATTCCACCGTCTTATACAGATTTTCAAGAATTCAAGGATGGTTTAAACTTATCTGCAGAAGAGTTGGCAAGAGGTAGTAGTAAAAAGGCTATAGCGGTTAGGGTGTTAGCAGGTTTTATTACAGGTGGAAAATCGGAATATGTCTTTGAAAGTGCAAAATCAATCTATACTACTAAAGATTATGTTGATGCAGGTGGTAATAGTTTAAGCGGAGCAATAAGTAAGTCAGCTGCCAATGTTATTATTGATGAAGGAATAGGAAGAGGAATAGGAGCAGGGCTAGGACTTAGTATAAAAGCTGTTGGTAAAGTAGGTAGCTTTGGAGCAAAGATACTTAACAAGACTCAAATGGGTAAGAAAATAACCACTATAGTTGGAAAAACTGTTGACTCTACAGTTGATTTCTTTGGAACAGATGTTAAAGTTTTGGCCAAGAGAATTATTAATAGTAGTAAAGGTGGTGAAGATGATGTTGGAAGAGCTTTAAAAAATTCCAACGCTCTAAAAGCTTTTAAAGGGAGTAAAGAATTAGTAAACCAAGGTGATGATCTAGCGAAAAATGTTGCAAATCAAGTTGATGATGCAGCAAAGACTGGAATGAATCAAGTTGATGATACTATGAATCATATCTCCAAAGATGCAGATGACGCAACAAAAGCGGCAAAGGATGAAATCAAGAAGTATAGAGAGCTAGCATCAAGAAAAGGTACTTCCCAACGAGATTTACTACACCAAAGAGGCGAGCGACTAGGAGCAGAAAAAGTCGATAGTTTGAGAAAAGCTGAATTAGAATTAAACACAAACAATACACCAGAAACTAGAGACGCTTATGATGAAGCTTTAAGAAAGGTTCAACAAGATAAATATGCCATGAATAAGCTTAAAGCAGATGAAGGTCAAGTTGTAGATGAAGTGAGAAAAGGGTTTAATCAACGTAATGATCAATTTAATCAAGCAGCTCTTAAGAACACTAGAGAACGACTTGCTAAAGAACATGGAGTTCCGGTAGATGAAATCAAATTCGTCGAAGCATCTAATTCAAGTGAGATGTCTAAAGTTGCTGATGCTTCACGTACTGCTAAGCAAGTTGATAAAGTTAAACATACATCTCCGGATTATGAAGGAACTGCTTCTGTTGATGATATGGCTAAACGACCTGCTGACATTAAGAGCGCACCGATGGATAAAGATGTATCCGGAAGGATTTATGACAAAAAAGCTAAAGAATGGATTGATATTCCGAAAGAAGATGTTGAACGAATATATCGGCAAGAATTGTATAAAACCCATCACAAAGGGAAATTACCAAAAACAACTTTAGATGGTAAAGAAGTTTTTGATGATGCTGCTATTAGAGATTTTGCCGATAATATGGATCACACAGTAACTGATAGATTAGGAAAAGATGCATATGGAACCGGGGATAAAGATCTTATAACTATTCTTGATAAAAGTGGAAAGCTTAAGTCTTTTGATGATGTGTCATCAGTTACAGGTACAATGGAGTACAAAACTAATGAATGGTTACACAAAGCGGATAATCTTAGAAAAGCTGCTTCAGAATCAAAAGGAAACGAAGCCATTCGTTTGTTAACAAATGCTGAAAGTATTGAAGGTGAAGGTATTCGTCAGTTAACAAAACAATTTAAAAATCAAACAACATCTCAAGTAAAAGCGGCAATTGTAGCAGGTAAAAATGTAAAAATTCCACCGAAACTATTTAAAGCTATGAAGGTATTAGAACAGGTAGGAAAACCTCCGAAAGGAATAACCGTATACGAAGCTGAAGAAATACTTAAATCAATGAATACATCACTTGAAGATGTTATCCGACAGAATTCATCAATTATGGAAATGATCACTAAGTTTGAAGGGTGAGGTGAGATATATGTTTAAAGAGAAAACAGTTACACTTAATAAAGGAACAATTATTAAATCATCAGAAATGTTAGGTATTTATCCTAATGAGCTATCAAAATATTTGAACTTTCCTATAGATGGTGAACCAGGAGATATAGCAGAAGACGAAAAAATTTATGACTGTCTGCTTCAACCTCAGAATTTAACATTTTTCAGAATGTTCTATCATGATACCTCAATGCTATTTGCAACAACAATTGCAACGAGAGAGGGCTTTGCCCTCTATGGTTCAATAGATGAATTAGCGACGATAAAACCTGTTACCGGAGTGGAACTTGATGATTTCCTCGTTGATTTTATGGGACTAAGCCAAGTTGTTGAGACAAAAACAAAAATGACTTTATCTAGGGATGAATTCTTTACAATTCTAGCGATTTGTGATTGTATGAATAGATTTTTCTATGAGAGTATGGTAATACATCAAATGGAGGAATTGGTTTTAACAGTTGATAGTTTTTCAGAGGAATATGCTATAGCCAGTGAGGTCAATGACTTAAGATGGAAACTACCAATATTTTCTGAACTGTTTGATATTGACGAAGAACCTGATTTTAACAGTGGGCTTAAACAAATGAAGAAAAAGAATCTTATATCATTCACTGACGATGGTATAGAATTAACAAAGGAAGGTTATGAGTTAGTTGAATATGTGAAAGATGCAACCTTAACTTGTGGTAGTGACAGTTTCTTTTATAGTGAAGATCAGATACAACATATTCAGTATGTGTTTATGAGTTTTGGTAATCAACTTTGGTTAATGGAAATGGGTGAGAGTGTGAATATTGGAAGTATCTCTGGTGAAAAGGCAAGAGAAATTCTCCAAATGATTGTTTCACCAGGTGAAGAAGTACCAACAATAATACCTAATAGTATTGTGATTGATATCAATGAAGGTGAAGAAGTAAATCTTGAGATAGCACAAGAAGAGAGTGAAACTATGAAAATTATTAAGGAAGAAACTGCTGTAGATGACGTTAGTATAATTAAAGAATCTTGGAAATGTACGTGTGGAACTGATAATTCAGGTAATTTCTGTAAAAAATGTGGTAGTAAAAAACCAATTACTAAAGAACCATCTTTTTGTAAATACTGCGGGGAACCAAGAAAATCAAAGGCAAAATTCTGTCATAAATGCGGTCAGAAATTTTAATATAACCTCTCAAATCATGTTAGGGCTTAATGATTTTTCGTAGACCATTAGCTCCTTTAAAAACGTTGATGAGTAATAATGAGTCAGAAGATTTTCCGATGGAAATTGCAAAAAAAATAGTATAGATTATACATAACAATGAATTAACTGAGGATAACAAATCGAAAAAATATCGCTGTTCTGTATGTGGCTATATCCACGAAGGAGAACTCACCGAAGAAAAATAATTCGGAAATAATTCGGGACGGTTCCTAAACGCCACCTAAATGCTAAAAAGCAAGTCAGTTATAGGTTTAACCCTATAACATGGCTTGCTTTTTGTTTTACTTTTTGTTTTATAATGATAAGAAAATGTTCAGTATTTAGTTAAGAAGATTGGTATTTAGGAACCGTCCCCAAAAATTCATAGTAAATACCTTTATTGAGTAATAAAAGCTTAATATATGACCAGACAAATAGTGTATAATGTAATTAGATTATAAAGTTGATATATGCCATCTTATTATAGGAAGAAGCAGAGTTATGATAACATATTTTGGTTCGAGGGAGAACTAGCAGATTTTGTTAACATTATTTAGATGCAGTTTTCTTTCTTTTATAGTAGCTTGATTATGAGATTAATATGGAGTATGAATGTTAATGAATGATTTTTAGAAAACAATTTACTAGGAGGATATATTATGAGTTTTGTAAAAGTAGCCAATATAAGAGAATTGAATGATGGAGAAAAGAAAAAGGTAGTTGTTAATGGTGTGGAAATCCTGATATCTAATATTGATGGGGAATATTACGCAATTTCTAATAAATGTACACACATGGGTGGTTCACTTGGTGAAGGAACCCTTGTGGGAGGTATTATAACATGTCCTAAGCATGGAGCTAAATTTGATGTAAGGACAGGTAAAAAAGTAGGAGATGCTAAAATAGCATTTCTTAAAATTAAGGTGAAGGATGATGGTGCATATGCTGTGAAGATTGAAGGAACTGATCTATTAGTAAATTTGGTTGAATCGGTATAAAAAATGAGCATCTGCACACATGTAAAAGTTTTTTAATACATATTCTCACCCTCCATACCCTATCCGTCTCATATATTCATAAGCCCTATACCGACCATGTAAAAACGGTCTCGCAGATGAGTTTGAAAAAATAAGATAGTTGTTGATTAAGCTTGATATCCTGTTGGCATATCAAGCTTTTCTTTTGAGAAGGCTTATAATGATAGTCATCTCTTTTTTGCTAGTTTATAGCAATTGCTAAGCATTTTCATAAAAAAGACATCAAATGAACCTGAGGCAATCTTTTTTGTTTGACAATTTTATCTAAAAGTCGTAGTATATAAGTACAACTTAATAATAACTTATCAAGAGTGACGGAGGGAATAGGCCCGATGAAGTCCAGCAACCAGCATGTACGTGCATGGTGCTAAATCCTACAGATACAATCTGATAGATGAGGAAATGGTTTTGAGTTCTTCTTTTCGGAAGGGCTTTTTTTGTGCCTTCTAAAGAATTCTTCCATCTTCATCTTCACCTGTACAATAATGAATGGAGGAATAAAAATGAAAAGAACCGTAACAGCAGAATCAGTAACGAGTGGTCATCCAGATAAGGTGTGTGATCAGATTTCAGATAGGATCTTAGATGAGGTCTTAAATCAGGATCCAGATGGAAGAGTCGCATGTGAAGTAGCTATCAATGATAAGCTTCTTCTGATCATGGGTGAAATTACAACCACAGCTTTTGTGGATTATGAAAGAATTGCAAAAGATGTTTTATGGGATATTGGTTATTTGGATAAGAATGATCCCTATAGTTTGGACAACATTCAAATAATTGTATCATTGAATGAACAAGCTCCTGATATAGCTATAGGTGTAAATGAATACGGTGGAGTAGAGCATCACGTAGGTTTAGGCGCAGGTGATCAAGGGCTGATGATTGGTTATGCATGCAATGAAACCGTTGAATATATGCCTCTGCCTATTGTATTGGCTCATGGGTTGACAAAAAGACTGGAAAAAGTTAGAAAAGATGGAATTATTCCTTATTTGAAACCTGATGGAAAAGCTCAAGTAACTGTGGGATATGAAGGTGATACACCGACACATATAGAAGCTATTGTCGTATCATCTCAGCATAAAGAAGGTATCGATTGGGATAAGTTGTTTGAGGATGTATATCAACATGTAATCAAAGAAGTCATACCAGAAGAATTACTAAATGATAAAACAACAATTCTCATTAACCCAACGGGCAGATTCATTGTAGGTGGCCCCAAAGGTGATAGTGGTCTAACAGGAAGAAAAATTATAGTTGATACTTATGGAGGGATTGGACGTCATGGTGGTGGTGCATTTTCGGGAAAAGATCCAAGTAAAGTAGACCGTAGCGGAGCTTATATGGCCAGATATATCGCTAAAAATATCGTCGCTGCTGAGTTGGCTACTAAATGTGAAGTCGAACTTGCCTTTGCAATTGGTCATGCTGAACCTTTAGCTTTTAACATCAATACATTTGGAACTGGCAAACTTAAGGATGATGAATTAGCCAGGGTGGTACAAAGAGTAGTAAAACTTGGTGTTTCAGATATCATACATCAGCTAGATTTATGTAAGCCTATTTATTCAAAAACATCTGTTTATGGTCATTTTGGTAAAGATGAACTTCCATGGGAGTCCCTTGAGTTGGTTGAGCAGTTGCAGGTTAAATACTTTCTTTTGAATAAGTCCTACAATGATTGGTTCAAAGATCTGACGGTTGATTACATTGAAACGATGAGGGATTTGGAGCTACTTGAATATGTTATGCCACGACCGGGTCATAAAGGTCATTATGGGTTTCTCGTACCAGGAAATAGTTTTTTAGATAATGAAAAAAGTGCTAAAATTCTTACTGCTTTGTTACATCGACTTAGTCCTATACCAACGGAAAGAATAGCAGCTTACTTAGAAAAACGTAGAATTCAATAAAAGCATCAGAATTGCAAAAAGGCTTATTTGTGATATACTTGTGACGCTACCTACTTAGCATGAGTTGAGTGGTAGAAGTGTTTCGTTCAAATGGTTCAAAAAAAGAAAATTATATAATGTAAAATGGAGGATTATAGTGGCAAATAATGAATATAAAGCTGAGTCAATACAGGTTTTTGAAGGTCTAGATCATGTGAAAAAACGTCCGGACATGTATATCGGTGATACAGAACAAAAGGGGTTGCATCATTTGATATGGGAGATTCTTGACAATGCCATTGATGAAATATCTGCCGGATTTGGGAATAGAATAATAGTTGCCATAGAAGAAGATGGCTCAATTACCGTTGAAGATAACGGACGTGGTATTCCTGTTGATAAACATTCAAAGTATAAAATCGAAGCCGTTCGACTTGTTTTTGAAAAAATAGGTGCAGGTGGTAAATTCGACAACAAAGCATATAAAACATCAGGAGGTCTGCATGGCGTTGGGGCATCTGTTGTCAATGCTTTGTCATCAAGACTAATGGCAGAAGTGCATCGAGAGGGTAAGATATATCGTCTTAATTATAAGAACGGACAATTAAAAGGCGGTATTAAGGAAAGTGGGAAAACAACACGTACAGGAACAATAGTACGGTTTTATCCTGATGATACAATCTTTACCTCTGTCGATTTCAAACATAGTATTGTGAAAAACAGATTACAGGAACTTGCCTTCCTGAATAATGGTTTAACGATTGTATTTATGGATCATCGAAGAAATACAGTCAATGAATTTTGCTATAAGACAGGTTTGAAGGCATTTATCGATTATCTTTCAGAAGGAAAAAAAGTGGTATCGAATGTCATCCATTTTTCAAGAGAAGTTGATGATGTTATGCTTGACGTTGCGTTAAGGTATACCGATGACCAAGTAGAGAATGTGTTTAGTTTTGTAAACAATATTCCTACCCATAACGGCGGTAAACATGATGAAGGATTTCGCAGCGGACTGATAAAAGCGTTAAATGAAACCATTAAGCTGCAAAACCAAGAGAAAAAGCGTGGTAAAAATAACATAACCATTCAAGGAAGCGATGCTACTGAAGGAATCATATGTGTCTTATCCATTCGAATGGGTAATCCGAAGTTTGGTGGTCAAACTAAAAACAAACTCTCCAACCCGGAAATCAAAGGAAAGGTTATGAGTATTGTTTATGATGAATTGATGATGGCTTTATCAAAGAACGAAAAAATAACCAAAGATATTATTGAAAGAGTATCACTCAGTGTTAAATCAAGAGAAAGTGCAAAGGCTGCAAGAGATTTACAAAAAAAGAAGAAAGATCTTAAGATTAATCCATTATTTTCATCCGGAAAAGTAGCCAACTGTACATCAAAGATGCCCCATGAAAGTGAAATATTCATTGTTGAGGGAGATTCTGCAGGCGGTAGTGCTAAAGCCGGTAGAAATATTAGAACCCAAGCGATTTTACCCCTTAAAGGTAAACCGCTAAATGTCGAAAAGAAACGTTTGATTGATATTTTGAACAACGCTGAACTTAGAGAGATGATACAAGAACTCGGTTGCGGAATAGGGAATGAATTTGACCTTGAGAAACTTAAATATCATAAGATTATCATTATGACAGATGCCGATGTGGATGGCGCACACATTCGTTTAATATTGATTACCTTCTTCTATAGGTACATGCGCCCTCTTTTAGAAGAAGGCATGCTCTATATAGCTATGCCACCACTCTATAAAGTCTATAACAAGAAAAAGATGGAATATGCACTGACGGAGAAAGAACTAGAAACAGCCATTAAAAAAGTTGGCCGTGGTTATGAACTTCAACGATATAAAGGTCTTGGTGAAATGGATGCCAAACAATTATGGGAAACAACCATGAAGCCGGTGAATAGAACATTAATCCGTTTGAGTATTGACGATGCTGTGGCAATTGACAAATCCCTTTCAATATTTATGGGGACAGATGTCAAACCGCGTAAACAATACATTGACGAGAACTTATAGGGGGACCCGCAGATGGCAGAAAGAATATTAGAAGTACCCGTTACGGAAATAGCGGAAACGGCATTTATAGATTATGCAATAGAGGTGATTGTGTCAAGAGCATTGCCGGATGTAAGAGATGGACTGAAGCCTGTTCAACGACGTATATTATGGTCCATGTATGAATCGGGTTTTCTACCGGAAACAAAATTCCGGAAGTGTGCAAGAATTGTAGGGGACACTATGGGTAAATACCATCCACATGGTGATAGCTCCATATATGAGGCCTTAGTTAAATTAGAACAACCCTTTGTGAGACGATATCAGTTGGTTGACGGTCATGGGAACTTTGGTTCTACCGATGATAATGCCGCTGCTATGAGATATACGGAGGCGAGATTAGGGAAGACGGCATTGCTTCTTATAGATGGTATTAGGAAAGATACTGTTGATTTTATACCAAACTTTGATGAAAGCGAAAAGGAACCGGCTTTTTTACCTGCTCGAATACCAAACCTTCTAATTAATGGTACTTCAGGTATAGCGGTAGGTATGGCATCGGCTATTCCTACTCATAATATGACGGAAATCCTTAAGGCCACGATTGAGTTAATCAAGAATAAAAATGCAACGACGCAAGATTTGATGGAATATGTTAAAGGTCCGGATTTTTCAACAGGTGGCATTATGGATCCTAAAGGGCTTCAAGAATGTTATGAAACAGGAAAGGGCGCGGTATCAATTCGTGGAAAAGTTAGTATTGAAGCAGCACCCAATGGATGTCATAGCCTGATTATTAAATCGTTACCTTACGGTGTGAAAGCTGAAGGTATGTTAGAGAAGATTGCCGAGTTAGTGGTGAAGAATAGCTTGGAATATGTCACTGCAATATCCAATGAAAGTAGTACAGAAGTTGGAATGAGACTCCGTGTGGATTTAAGCGAAGAGGCTGACATTGATAAATTTGTAAATTTGTTGTTTGCAAAAACACAGTTGAAAAGCAATTTCAATTTTAACATGAATGCATTGGTGAAGGGAAAGCCGATGTTGCTGTCCCTTAATCAAATTTTATTGCACTTCATTGATCATCGCCGGGAAATTTTCACAAGAGAGATGGAATATGACCTGAAAAAGGCGATGCATCGATCTATGATTTTAACAGGATTACAATTAGCAATTGATAAACTGGATGAAGTTATTGTACTTATCCGTAGCAGTAATTCGGTTTTAGAAGCAAAAAAGAAGTTGATGGCATTACTAACCATCAATAATGACCAAGCCCAAGCAATATTGGATTTGAAGTTGGCAAGATTAACTCAACTGGATATTAAAGCATTGAAAAAAGAATTGGATCAACTTACAAAACAAATTGAAAAGTGGAATGCCATATTAGCATCCGATAAAAAGATTGATGCTCATATCATTAAAGATCTTGAATCCATCATGGAGAATAAGGTGTTTCTGAAAGAAGAGCAAGGCAAAACGGAAGATTCTAGAATGACAGAAGTCAAAGACTTCGATGACCTGTCTTATGTAGCCAAAACTGAGAATATGATAGTATGCGGTGAAAAAACAAGGTATTCGACACGTAAACGAATTGGTAAGTTCAGTGGCCCATTTGTAAGAACAGATACAGCTGATGTGGTGGTATCAATATTGAAAAATGGGTCGTGTCACAACTTCCATGTTGAACAGTGCCTATCTATTCGGGAAGAATCACCGGTGGTCTCCTTGTTGTCAGGGAAAGATATCCTTTCTGCCGATTCCGTTGTTTTTATTACATCGGATGGTATGATTAAACGAACAGCACCATCGGAAATAATAGCAGGCAAAGCAATGCAGGATATTATAAAACTTAAGGGTGATGGCTATATTGTTGGAGCACACATCATTCATTCGGATTCAGAGTTGATAATGATAACAAAAGAGAAAATGGGCATTCGTTTTAAAGTCGAGGAGATACCATTGACCGGTCGAGTGGGAGTAGGCGTTGTCGGCATAAAGCTAAAGGATAATGATTTTGTCTTTGAATCGTATACAGAAAAAGATAGCGAGCAAATCGAAGCCAAAAAACTAGAGGATTTCAAGGTTCAAAAACGTGCAGGTAAAGGTACCCAGTTGAAAAATCTGTAGAAACTGAACATAGTTTATTGGGCTTAGAGGGTGGATGTGTTCAATGGTAGTTCAACATATGATTTATCTTATCGAGTGCTTTTGTAGGAAGATTTTCTTGTAATAATCTTTTTAATAGATCTGGTTTGCTACATTGTAGTGGAAGGACTGAAATTAATAAATGCCTATTATTACAGAAGCAATTATGTTTGCAAGCATATCCTTTAGACCTATTTTTATTAGTATTATAGTAACGAATTAATCCTAGCGCCTGCTGACTTTGGTATAATAGTAGAGTGTAAAGGAGGTGAAAATATGAAAAGATTTGCTATCAACAAATTATTTTCATTTATACTGATTATTGCATTACTATTTACATTATCATCAACAAACATTTATGCAGATATAGAGACAACGAATATGACTGAAGTTGACATGCCGGAATTGACATTCACTGATTTGCCTGAAAGTCATTGGTCATATCCATATGTACAATACATGGTTTCCCAAAAGATTATTGAAGGGTATCCTGATAATACGTTTAGACCCGATGAACCATTCTCGAGGGCTGCATTTGCCAAGCTTCTATCCTTGTCTTTTGACATGGAAGATTACAATGAAATGGACACAGTTCTAAAGGATATACCACCAACCCATTGGGCTTATAATTATGTTATGTCAGCATTTGACTATCTAACCATTTTTGATTTTGGTAATGGGGTGCTATATTATTATCCTGATGAACCTTCGGTAAGAGAAGACGTTGCTGTAGCCATGGTTAAAGCAATGGGGTTAGACCTTGAAAAAGCAGACCTTAGTGTACTTGATGCTTACCTGGATTCAAAAGAGATATCTCATTCCATAAGACCTTATGTAGCTCTTGCCGTTGAACATGGTGTTATGAAAGGTAGTGGCGGTTACTTTAAGCCGGTAGATTCATTGACGAGAGCAGAAGCGTGTACTCTATTTGCTAGATTTTTACAAGATATAAAAGGGAACATAAGTATAGAGGGCGTGAAGGTGCCTGCCGGTGCGTTACCATTCAAAAAAGGTCACTGGAATCTGGTTGACGTCATTGATGAAATGCCTAAGGGGCTTCAAGAAATTAATCAATATGGTGATGACAATTACGCTACACAATTATTCACATCTGAAGTTGGCATGGTAAGCTCTGAGTTGGTTGTTATGCGACTTAGGGAAGAAGGGTATTTGAAAGAGTATATTGACACAAAGATTACATGGGACGAACCGAAGACTTATTATAAACCGGACGATTCTGTTACGTTTAATCTATCTGCTGAGATAACAAGATTTGAAAGATATCAAACTAATTTTAGCTGGACATTTGTCTATGCTTACATCGGTGCGGAGAATGACATCGTACCAACTGCTTATGGGACCAATATGATGGATGCGTACGATAGAAAGATAGCACAGGCGAATATTAACGAAGGTGCCATTGATGTAGGCAAAGATACTGTCATCGTTACGGGTGTGCTAGGTATAGGAGAAGCTGGTGACAGAAAAGCTATCCAAGTAGCTTATAGCGCTCCAGCAGGACAAATATCCGGTCGATATGTCTATGTATATGAGTACTTAGAGTAAAACATGGAAAGTGCTCTACTACATAAGTTTTTATAGATTAGAATATCAAAAAATAAAAAAATACGACTGAGTTAGGTGTCACTGAAAAGGTGCTATGGTAGTTGATAAATCATATAAAAGCATGCAAACATAAAGTTAAGTCTCTGCCAGTTGACAGGGGCTTTTTTTTGCAATAGAAAATGTAGTTTCGTTTAGTGTTTCAAATAATGACGAGTTTATTGCTATTACATAGAATGATAATGCACCAGGCGAAATATAGAGTGACCTTGAACAAATTCGTTTTTATGCAGATATTACACAGAATACCGGCAAAAAAGAAATCATTGCGAATTCAACTCATATGGGAAGAACTTATCGTGTAGAAATGTTTTCTGATGAAGAAAGTTATTTTATCAAACGTTTTATTGAAATAACAGATGAAATCCAAAAATCTGAAAATATGATATTAACAATCAATGGAAAAGAGGGGGTTTCTCCGTCATTATGGATTCAAAATCAAGTTCTGCAATTCCAACAGTGGACATGAAAAAAATCAGGAAAGGGGAGAATTTAATGAAAGCGGTTATTTGTACAAAATATGGTTCACCGGAAGGACTGAAGATTCAAGAAATAGAAAAACCAAAACCCAAAGAGAATGAGGTTTTAATAAAAATATATGCAACCACAGTACACATAGGCGATACCCGCATCAGAAGAGTGGATCCTTTTATGGTAAGACTTGTGTTTGGTCTATTCAAACCGAAGAAGAACTTAATACTTGGGCTGGAAGCATCAGGAAGTCTTGGAACTTTTGCCATACAACTGGCTAAATACTACGGAGCAGAAGTCACTGCTGTCTGTAGTGCAAAGAATTCTGAACTGGTAAAATCTATTGGAGCTGACAAAACAATTGATTATACGAAAGAAGATTTTACTAAAACGCAAGTGAAATATGACATTGTCTATGATGCTGTGATGAAGTCGAAAGCTTCGAAGTGTAAAAAAATATTAAAGGAAAATGGTATTTTTCTAAATAACTCTCGTCTTTCAAAAATACAAGAACAAGATTTATTGTTGTTAAAAGATCTGATTGAAAAAAATAAACTAAAACCGGTTTTAGACAGGACATATTCCATAGATGAAATTGTTGAGGCGCATAGATATGTTGACGAAGGACATAAAAGAGGAAATGTAGCGATAACGGTTAATGAGGAATAACGACCGCCGATCATTGTCTCCACGCATGTGGAATCGGTTTTGAGCCTGATAAAGAAATAATGTGAAATAGCATAAGCGTCTGCAAATATTGCGACAATAAAAAAGGAATCATGATTAATTCATGGTTCCTTTTGAGTATATAAGTAAATCATGTTTCGTATGACTGAGCTGTCTGAACATAATTATTGTTGTCGTATTGCCTATAAAAAACTTCTAACTATAAACTCAGAGCGATGAATTACAAATCAAGTCTTCTTGATCCGTGAATTACTGTAATTATGTATATCTCCCCATTTAATATCTCGTAAATTATCCTATAATCTCGATACAGAATTTCTCGGATATCATCATTTCCATATTCAGGTACTATTCTTCCCATCTTAGGAAAGTCAATCAGTTTCTCAGCTATTTCAATTATCTTGTTTACAAAAATCTTAGCGTAAAAACTATTGTCAGCAGCAATATAATCTCTCAAATTCTCAACATCATCAAGGGCCCGCTCTCTCCATGACAATCTCATAATTTAAGTAAACGTTTCTTAGCTTCTTCGTGAGACAAAACTTTACCTTCACGTATTTCTCTTCGTCCAGTTTCAATCTTATCTATAACGTAAAGTTCATACATTAAATCTTCAATATCTATTTCATCTGGCATTCTATTAACAACATCTTGTATTTGTTTTTTGGCAATCATAATATCAACTCCTATCTTGTGATTTCATTATATCAAATATTCATAATCTAAACTAGTATAATGTGATTTATAAAAATTACCAATATTTTCATAACGTTCCGCAAGTTGAAGATGTGGACATCCATCCTTATTAGTGTCTACGTAAGCAACATGCTATTAGCGGACGGCATCTTCGTCAAACCTGCTTAGACTTCACCTTCACCCTCTACTCTTCTAAAAGAATTTCCAACATCTTGTCTGTATTATTCAAAAACTCTCTTGTAACAGCGTAGTGCTCTGTCTCTTTATAGTCAACAATCTTATATCCATTTTCTATATCAAAAATATCAGCATTGGTATAAGACATGATTATTGGTGAATGTGTTGCAATAATAAACTGTGAATCCCTCTTAACTAAATCATTGATTCTTGTGATCAATGCCATTTGCCTTGTAGGTGACAATGCTGCCTCTGGTTCGTCCAAAATATACAGCCCTTTACTCGAAAAGCGATTCATCATCAGTGAAATAAAAGCTTCTCCGTGTGATTGCTCATGCAATGACTTACCACCGTAATATTGAATCAATTCTCCATCATCCTCGTTCAGATTATCTATGTTACTCGCCAAGTTATACAGACTCTCAGCCCTTAGAAAAAATCCATCCTTGGCGGTGAGCACACCCCTAGTAAGCTTAAGAAAGTATGACAAATCTGAATGGGTATCATTTGTTGAAAAGTTGAAACTCCGACTTCCCCCTTCCGGATTGAAGCCATAAGCTATTGCTATTGCCTCAAGCAATGTAGATTTGCCTATTCCATTCTCACCTACTATGAACGAGACATTAGGATGTAATTCTAACTTGCCTAGATTCTGAATTGCAGGAAGCGTTAAGGGAAATCTATCTCTATAAGCAGATGCAGATTGGGATAACTCAACTGACCTAATATACTGAAACATGCCTCTTTCTAAAATTGTCACAATACCCCACTTTCATTCAACCAGATTATTCTATTCGCTAACGGTTCTTTAGTGCCGTCGTGGACATCCATCCTAGTTCTTGTTCTTGATGGCACTAATTGTTGAACGCAGTTCTTTCGACATTACTCTATTATGATTTCAAATTCTGTACTGTTCTGATAATTGTCTTCAATCTTAGTCAAACTAAACAAACAGTGTCCAGATATAATGTACTTCCCTGGTGGTAGAATGAATTCATTATTAGAGTCATATTCTTCAATAAATGCTTTATGTGCTTCGCTAGTTTCATCTGTTACAAGAAATCCAGGCTGTCTAAATGGTACTAATATCATTTCGTTTTTCCTGAAAACTGTACTTGCCAAAGGTTGATCCACCACCATAACATTGCCCAAACCATCTTCAGTCTTAATTGAATGTCCAAAATTAGGCAGTCCATGCCAAACCTTAAAAATATCCTTCTTGCCTACATATTGTATTGTCGAATAAATATCAATTGGCTCACCACTGTTTATTTCAGGTTAAACATAAGTTACAACTTTGAAATATTCATCTTCCGAAACATATGATAGATAGTCTTTGTCAATTACAAAAGTATCTTCTGGCTGGCGGTCAACGACAACTTTATCTGTATAACCAACTAATATAATTAATAAGATTAATACAATGTAAAATTTCATTAACTTATCCTTTCTAAACAGAGAAATAATTGCGACTCGGTTAGCTGGTGGAATATTGGAACCCATATAGTTATGTATCGTTCAGTATGGAAGCAACCAAATCAAAGCGCTTAAAATACTAAACTGTTCGTTCCATCACTATGACATCAATACCCAAATCATCTTCTTCTACCATCTTGCTTCTTCGTATTTCTGTAAACTTCATCGACTTCCAAAATGAATGAGCATCTTTGTTACCATCAATAACACCAAGTTGTAGAGACAGAATATCGTTACTTTTTAATTCTACCATTAAGGCTTCTATAACTTTTCGACCTAACCCCATTCTCTTCAAATTACCGTCTATCATTAATAAACCTAACCATGCAACACCCTTATTTGGGTAATCCATAATAATATCCATAATAATCTGTAACTCAGTTTCTTTGCTTAATTGTAAAATGAAGTTGAAACAATAATATTCCATAGCGGAAGCTACTGTATTATAATGAATTCACCACAAACCATTATTTACAGAAAGGTGCCCTCGCTATGGAACA
>Ga0314774_1000664_pt1 | contig 25680 bp, 15 predicted proteins | sample MetaGCBIA2018_FD_204515 | JGI IMG/M metagenome (GOLD analysis project Ga0314774, IMG submission 204515) | Cryopeg brine microbial communities from Beaufort Sea near Barrow, Alaska, United States - CBIA 2018 | ecosystem: Environmental > Aquatic > Marine > Coastal | place: USA: Alaska | collected...
ACAATCTCTTGATTTATTGTTCATCAGGATTAAGAAGTACAAAAGCTATTTCTAAACTTAAAGACTATTTTACCGAGAAAGAGATGTACAACCTGGAAGGAGGCCTAAAAAAGGTGAAACTTTGAAGTTATACAACTGTTCATTTTTGTGTCGTTGTCATGATTCGTGAACTAAGGAAAATTAGTGAACAGAGAAAGGGGATACCTTTAGGGCAGACTAAATACATCTATGATCAAAAAATAAATAGCGTATAAAGCGGAACTTAGTGCTGCAAGCTCCAACCTACGGGAAAAGGACATAAAAAGTCTTTAGTGCTGGTTTTATTATTAAAAGTTGCCGCACATTTTCCTCTAATAATGCGACTACCACCCCGAAGCTAAAATCCTCATTTACTTTTTTTATCCTGAGCGTTTTCCATTTTTTGATTTCTGTCGAAATGTAGTCGGCTGAACAGGTCCGGCTGTTTTTCATTTAGTTCCTTCAGCGCCCTAGCCGTTACCATTTTTGATGGCCTGCCCTTCTCGGGATTTAGAATTAGGATAGGAGGTGAATCAATTAAGAGGTTGAAGTTCTAACCAGTTCCGGCAAGGACTGAGCGTGAAAGGAGTTCGGATCTGGCGGACTCAGGCAAAAAAGTGCTTCCCGGAGTGGAGCGGTTTCACTCCCGACTTTTTTCGGGATTGCGGATTAGCGCAACGAAGGGGATCAACTTTTTTTCCTGTGTCCAAGACCTTTTCAACGAAGCGCTTTCCCCGCAATATAGAGCGTCTCTTTTGGGGAGTGATAAGATAAAGGGGAATGTGCTGAGGGGTTGGTAGTTCTAAATATGATTTTATCGGGATTGAGTTGGAAACTAATTTTATGGAATTCTAAGAATGTTAGATCTTTCAAGGTTGTATTTAATACTTAAAATTTCAGGTGTTTGGAGTGATTGCCTTTAATGGCAAGATTAAGTTTCTAAATTTGATAACCATCTAAAGTTATAAATTTTTTGGAGAAAAAAAGATTAAAAGCATCAAATTAAAAATATAATATTTGTATTTTTATAGAATCGGAAGTCAATAGAATATATCCGTGTTTAAATAAAAAGTTACCTAATCGGTTACCTCAATGGAATTAACTCCTGAAATACCTTTTAATACTCAGACCTGCGTGGTAGGTCTAAATCCCTCCGGGGTCACTTTTACAATCCGTAATCGGCTAATAATTAGCCTTTTACGGATTTTTTATTGGCTTTTGTACCGCCAAATGTGTGGCCACATAGTCAGCGAATTTCAAATTTGTTTTCCCTTCTCTTAGTCGTTTCCACAACAAAATTTGTTTTTTATCCGGGAAGTATCTTCAATTTTAAATCTAAAGTGCCTAGAAGTTAAAAACTTGAATGGGCTTTTAAACAACTTGAAAATGCCCAATTGTTAACTACCCACTACATGGATATACTTTGCTAAGCTCCAACTCATAATTTTTCTCTTTTACATTCCTACAAAACCAGGCAAACCCAGCTTTTCTCTGAAGTGTTTTAACAATCCGGACTGTGAGTGAATATTTTAATTTTACGGTTTCCCGTAAGTCGTTTTAACAAAATTTTAATAAATTTACTGGAAATGTGATAAGCCTGCTTTTATTCAGGGTCCATACCATGTTATGGCATGAAAAGGTTGAGGATATAACGAGTTGTGTGTAATTTGAAAAGACAAGATGATATTAGGAAATATAGAAAAACATAAAGGACACGGACTTGTCGCGTTTATAGATATTCTTGGGTTTTCTAAAGAAATTATAGATAACTGGGAAAATACTGAGGATAATCCTTTAGACAAACTTCTTGAATTAAAAGAGCACTTACCTTATCATTCCAATGAAGAACTCGCTAAATCTGACTCAAAAACTAAAGGTAAAAGAATTTATCCATGTAGGGTTCAAACTATATCTGATAGTGTTGTAGTCTCATTTGGATTTGATGAAAAACCAGTATTTGGAGATATATTTCTTGCAACAATTTCTTTTTTCGATACCATTTCTGTAATATGGAGAAATGCTCTTGAAGCAGGATTCACAATTAGAGGAGCCGCAGATTGGGGACCAATTTTCTGGAACGATAAAGAAATAATAGGCCCTTCATTCATAAATGCATACTCACTTGAACAAAGCCAAGCTAAGTCCTCAAGAGTTATTATTTCATCCTCTCTTAATCGAAATTTAGCTAAAGTTTTCAATGAAGCTAAAACTTTCTGGAATGACGAAATTTTGAAGATACTTAGAAAAGATAATGATGGATATTTAATACTGAATCCCCATTCCTTATACGACACAAATGATGAAAACGACAAGGAACGAGTTATAAAGCTCTTGAATGATTTACGATTAAAAGCTAATCACATAAATAAAGAAAAATACAATCCAATTCTAACAGCTCTAAATTCAGATAAACACTTTCTCTTAAGCGATGACCTTGGGAAATATTAAAAACTACAAACAATAATGTATATAAAAAATAGCGGAGTAATTGCTAAAACAAAAGTATAAATTAAAGGTCAGTAATAAACTGAAAAGTTAGGGTAAAGACTAATCCTTAACTTTTGTAAACGATGTGTCTTAACAAACATGTAAAAAAACTGTGAATGAAAATCAAATCACTTAGAATAGAAAATTTTCGAGCGTTTAAGGATGAATTAATTGACTTTGATGATTACATTTCGTTTGTAGGGCCAAATGGCGTTGGAAAATCAACTGTTTTTCATGCTCTTAATTTGTTTTTTCGACAATCAAAGGACAGTCAAACAGACCTATTGAAATTATCCGCAAATGACTTCCATCACTCCAACACAACAGAACCGATAAAAGTTACAGTAACATTTTCTTCATTATCTGACCAAGCAAAGGCAGATTTAGCAGACTATGTAAGGCAAGAAAAACTTATTATAACTGCAATAGCTAATTATGATTCAGGGACAGAAAAAGCTGAAATAAAACAATTCGGAAACAGACTTGGAATGGAAGAGTTCCGGAAGTTCTTTGAAGCAGATAAGAAAGGAGCAAAAGCACCTGAGTTAAAAGAAATTTTTAAATCATTTAAAGAAATGTATTCAGAGATTACTTCTGCAAACTCTAAGGCAGACATGATGACTGCATTAAATGAGTTCGAAGGGAAAAATCCTGACCTCTGCATACTAATTCCTAGTGAAGACCAGTTCTATGGTGTTTCAAGAGGAGTAAATAAATTGGAGGCTCATATCCAATGGATTTTTGTTCCTGCAATTAAAGATGCAACTGAAGAAAGTGAAGAATCAACAAAGTCTGCTTTGGGTCAGTTATTAGCGAGAACTGTGCGTTCAAAAGTTTCATTTGACGAGAAAATTCGAGAATTAAGAAATAAGGCACGAGAAGAATATCAAAAACTATTAGATGCAGAACAAGAAACTCTTGATGGTATTTCAAGCTCATTACAAAATCGACTATCAAATTGGGCTCACCCAAATATTACAGCTTCTATCCAATGGAAACAAGATCCAGACAAATCAATAAAGATTGAAGAACCATTAGCAGGGTTAAAAGTAGGTGAACGAGGTTTTGAAGGGGAACTCTCAAGGTTCGGACATGGCCTACAACGCTCATATATGTTGGCACTTCTACAGGAACTTTCTAGTATTGATTCTGAAAACGTACCCACTCTTATAATGGGTATTGAAGAACCAGAATTATTTCAGCACCCACCACAAGCAAGATATTTAGCAGAAACATTACTTGAATTATCTCAAGTAAATTCTCAAATAATTATTTGTACTCATAGTCCATTATTTATTCCAGGAGACAGTTTCGATAAAATAAGGCTTGTTTGTGAGCATGGCGAGCCTAGTGAAACAAAAGTAAAGAGACTTACTTATGATTCTTTAGCAGCAGAATTGCATAGTGTTGGGGAAAAACTTATTTCTGAAAATGGAATGGTGGCCAAACTCTATCCATCTTTGAATCCAGTCGTAAACGAAATGTTTTTTTGTAAAAAACTTATTCTTGTGGAAGGTCATGAGGATTTAGCCTATATAAGCTCGTATTTACTTTTAACGGATAAAATGAATGAATTTAGACGTCATGGATGTCATATTGTACCTGTAGAAGGGAAAAACAAGCTAATAAAACCACTTGCCATGGCCAAATTGCTTGAGTTACCAACAATGGTAATATTCGATAGTGATACAGATAAAGAGACAGACCATGAAATACCAAAGCACAAAAAGGACAATAAGGCTATTCTTAGTTTAAAGGGTTGCAGTGATGAAAATGAATGGCCAAATAAAACAATAATTCGGGATGGGTTGACTGCCTGGCAAACAAATTTAACATTTGAAATAATAAGCGAGCTAGGTACAGATTTAAAAAAATACGAAGATGCAGCAGCCTTGTATTATGGAAATTCTGGAGGTCTTAAAAAGAACCCTTTAGCAATTGCTAAAACATTAGAACTTGCATGGAATGGAGGAACAAAATCACAAATATTAATTGATTTAACAGATAGAATTGTCGAATTTATTAAAAAATAAAACACACATATGACAGACGATTATAAAGAAGAATTTTTACCTAGACTTCAAAAAAGCGAATTATATAAAGCCTTAAAAAATAATTGCTCAGAAAAGGACGCCGGGGTTATTGCTCTTGTTGAAAATACTACATCATATGCTTTTCAACGGACGAAAACTATAATAAGGCATATGGGGGAATTTACCCTCCATGATGGTGAACATCTATTTAGAGTCTTACATTTAATGGAAAGGCTCATGCCAGAAGAAACTATTAAAAAACTGTCAAGTCCTGAACTTTTATTGTTAATAATAAGTGCTTTTTTTCATGATATAGGTATGTCTCCTAATGAAAAGGAAGTATTGACTTGGAAAAAAATATGGGACTCCAATCCAACAGTTAGTTCTGAAGAAAAGGAATCTTTTGACGATTTTAATCGATTTTTCAGTTCAAGACCGGAGGATGAAAAAAAATTAAAACATCTTATTGAAAAAGGGCGAAATTCGCAAGCCGATACTATAAAATCCTATATAATTACAGAATATATTCGTCAATCCCACGCTGAAAGAGCAAGAGATATCATAGAGAAAGATTGGTCTAATAAAATTCTTTTTCGAGATACAGATTTGACAGTAGAATTAGCACAAATATGTTATAGCCACAATGAAGATGCTTTATCACTTCTTGATTTAGACAAAAATTTATTATGTGGTTCAGGAATTTATGCCTGTCTACCTTTAGTTGGTTTAATTCTAAGACTTGCAGATATTCTTGATTTTGATGGTAAAAGGACACCTTCAATATTATTCTCACACCTTTATGTTAGAAACCCCATTTCCATAAAAGAATGGAACAAGCACAGAGCTATTGAAGCATGGGAAATAAATCCTGAATTAATTCAATATAGTGCAAAATGTTCACATCCTGTCATAGAAGCATCTATTCATGAGTTTTGCACAATGATTGATCACGAACTAAGCCTATGCAATAATATAATATCCTCATTGAATGATTTTCATAATGCTATAGACCGTGATTTGCACATAAAATTACCTTTGAAAGTTAACAGGGAGAAAATCAAAACAAAAACAACAATAAGGAATAACCCATTATACATTTATAAGGATACTAAATTCAATTTGAGTAAAACTCAAGTTATTGAATTGCTAATGGGCACAAAACTTTATGGTAATCCTGAAGTTGCATTAAGAGAATTACTTCAAAATTCAATTGATGCTTGTTTGTTGCGTGAAGCACAGGAAAAAAAATGGGGGAATTTGTACGAACCCAAAATATCAGTAAAATATTACACGGAAGAGGGAGATGACATTTTAGAAATTATCGATAATGGAACTGGAATGGATGAATATATAATCGATAATTATTACTCAAAGATTGGTTCTTCATTTTATAAGTCAAAAGACTTTTACAATCTCAAAGCTGAGTCAAATGCAGAGTTTTATCCAACATCTAGATTTGGCATTGGCATACTATCATGTTTTATGATTTCTGATGTTCTAATTGTAGATACCAAGAGAGTCTACGGTCCTCACAAATCTAGTAACCCATTAAACATAACAGTAGAAGGTCAAGAAAGCATTTTTTGGATTAAAGAAGGTCACAGAGTAACACCAGGAACTACAACAAAATTAATTTTAAGAAAAAACAGACATCCTTGGGAAAATATGGATGAGGATAAATTTATTAATAATGTCGAAAATGTAATTCCCAATCCTCCATTTGAAATTAATATTGAAACTTCTTCTCATCAAAAAACAAGAGATAAAAATAGTTTTAAGGAAATAACAACCTATTCATTTAAAGATTATTCTTGGGATGAAAATGAAAACATAAAGTTCATTGAAGTGAAAATTGATAGAGTAGACATTGGTATTCTTGGTTCTGCAACGGTAGCCATTTTAGAAAGCCATAACAAGCCTGTCGGAAATATTGAATTAAATTCGAGAGATATTGAAGTTGAAGGAGAAACTTACACATTAGAAAGAGAACTAAGAATTGGAATTAATTCAATTAAGGAATCCTCAAAATCAATAACAATAAATGACAATGGTGATATTAGGACTGACGACTCTTCAAGTAATTTAGCTGAATCTAAATCTAAACTTTCCTTACACGGAATAGAAATACCAACAAGTTTGTTTCCTGAATCGTGGAGGATGAAAAACAATCAAGTCAAAATAAATTGGCCTTTCCCATTAATATTAGTGGTAGATATTTGTGGTTCCAGGGACTTAGACTTAAACTCTCCAAGAACTGAAATAATTATTAGTGAAAAATGGACCAATTTTGAAGAGGAATTAGCTAAAATTATTTGTAGAGCAATCCGCGATTCAGTAACAAAAGAATATTGGATTAACTTGCTAGAAATTTTTAAAAAATCATCTAAAAGCGATAACTTCCTCAGGGCAATTGAAACAGTAGAATAGAGATAAAACATGAAAGCACAACACCATACATTGAACGTTGGGCCCAATCTAGGGAGATGCATCTAAATGATAAATTAAGTGATTAAAGATTATCAAAATATAATAGATTCAGTTTGTGATAGATTTAATAATTCTATCACTCAGATTGACATAGTTTCATGGTTAGAGAATTTTGAAAAACATGACTGGACAAAAGCTCTGATTGTTTTAAATACATTTGAATATTATTCTACCAAGGATATTATAAGACAATTTGACATTGGATTAATGGCTATAATTGAAGAATTAAAAGCTGGAGAGAAAATAGTATTAATACCAATTGGTAAATTAGGCAAAAGTGGAATGGCAATGATTTATTATTTAAAAAAGGCAACTTATTTCGGTAATAAGCGGGTGAAGCTTATGGAAAATAACGATTTTGCAGCATTTACGGATAATTGTAAAGTCGTATTAGTTGATGATTTTTCTGGAACAGGAGGTACAATTATTGAATTTTACCATGAAATTAAAGAAAAACTACCGCAAAAACATACTGTTATTGCTCTAACAGTAGTTTTTATGGAAAATGCAGAATTAGCACTTCAAAAAGAGAATATCGGAATAAAGGGTAATAAAAGAATTGCAGCCTTTTCTTCCAGAGGGTCTGTTTTTGGATACTATCCAAAAATGAAGGCTATGCGAAATTTCTGCTTTGAATATGGTGATAAATTATATTCAAGAGAAAAGTATATTAATAAGAAAACATTGCAACACCCTTTGGGTTTTTCTAATTCACAAGCATTAATTGGTTTTGAACATTCTATTCCTAATAATACCTTACCTATAATTTGGGCAGATAAAAAAGTAGATGGAAAGGATATTAATTGGAATCCTTTATTCCCGAGAAGAGGGGGTTTAATTATTGAGCGAGCTAAGGAATTTAAACAAAATCAGAAATATTGGGCAAGCATCGTTTTTAAGTTAGGTCTTCATGAAAATTTATTTTCAGATGATGAGAGATACGACAAATTAACATTACAACTTATTAGCATCATATATCTGAAACGGAGGCATAAAAGCGTATTATACATTTGTCAATCTCTAAGTATTAATCTTCAAGATTATGAACTTATTATAAAGGAAGGACAGAAAAAGGAGCTATTTGATATAAATGAAGAGTTGACTGAACATGCTATTAATATTTTTGAACAAATAAAAAAGAGAATTAAATTTCAAAAGAATACTTTTATTAAACCAGAATTAGTGATAGAAGAAGATATGTTGTATATACCAAAGATTTTTCGAGGAGGTTCGTAAGTAGATTTAATTAGCTATGCCAATTATTTGGCTTCTTGAACCCGTTCGGTTTGAGGACAATTTAAGCTACATTATACTAATTATTGTGCAACGAAAAAGTCGCACAATATTCACTGACGTGAATAATTTCAAAAATGAGTAATTAAATCGAACATGAATTTTCCTCGAAATTTATTTATAGAGAATGCTAAAAGAGAAGGTCATTCAGACACTTACCTAAAAGAAACATTGGATTATATCGATGTTCTGAAAGAAAAGAACTTACCTGTTGTCTTTTCTCTTATGCATTTATCTATTTTGTTAGGTTTAAACTTTGAAGAACTAAAAAACACAATTCACACAAGAAGTTTTCATTATTCGTATTACTTAATAAGGAAAAGAAGAGGTGGTTATCGAAGAATTATAGCTCCACATCAACCTATTAAGTTTCTACAAAATTGGATTAAAATAAATATCCTAGATAATATCAATCCTAGCCATTATGCTACTGGTTTTATAAAGAATAAATCAATTCTAACAAATGCGAAATTGCATGAAGATAGTCAAGTTGTATTTAATTTGGACTTGGTTAATTTTTTCGAATCAATAACAGAAAGAAGGATATATGGGATTTTTAAGTCCCTAGGTTACTGTAAAAATTTAGCTGTGGAATTCGCTAAAATCTGTACAGTGCAGATATCGTGTGAGATTTTTGAGAATTTATCTGAACTTGAAAGTGAATACTTTTCAGAATTACTTTTAATAAAAGAACCGGTATTAGCTCAAGGTGCATCAACAAGTCCTGGATTGTCAAATATTGTCTGTCAAAGATTAGATAAAAGATTATCTGGTTTAGCAAATAAATTAGGAGTCAACTATTCACGTTATGCAGATGATATAACATTCTCGGGTGATAATGAAAGCCTTCCAAACATTGGTGTTATAAGAAAAATCATTTCAGAGGAAGGCTTTAATATTAATTGGGATAAAGTTGGTAAATATAAGAAAGGGCAAAAACAAGTTGTTACTGGATTATTAGTTGATGGGCATGTACGAGTTCCCAAGAAATTTAAAAAAGAGATATATAGGCATTTACATTTTTGTGAGAAATATGGAGCACTATCTCATTTTCAAAGAATTTCTCCAGATAAAGGTTATCGAAAAGAATGGTTACTTGGCAAAATATTATTTGTAAACTCAATTGAGCCGGATGAAGCAAAAAAAATGTATGAGATTGCAAAAAAAGTACAATGGGAAATATAATAGAAAGCCGGCGCACAACAGTGATGTATAAAAATAATAGCCGAGACAGCAGTAAATTTAAGAGGTATATCCCGCTTCAATTTCTCTGTATTTTGATAGGAAAGTGCAATGAATCAGGCTACTATTCTAATCAAAACGTTGGCAGCAATTTTGACCCGTCCTAAAATAAGGCTACAAGGTTTGATAGTTGCTTATGTACCCAATGGCAAAAATGATGAACACCAGAAGAATATAAGAGCCTATAAATTGATACTCTTATTCAATTAGAGAAGTTAAATTACAAAAACCCTAATCCGGATAGGGCTCTTGAAGAATTTTGGGCTGCCTCGACTACAAATCCTTTTTCCTGCTCAAGTAAATTTTTAAAATATAATCAGCTATATCCCAACCTTCATCCTTTTCCTCCGCGGTGGATTTTTCCTCTACGAGCACAGAGATTGAATAAAACACATTAGGCGGGAGGTCTTTTACCTTGTCACTCCACCTGTCATAACATCCGGCATCCGGAAACAGGATAACTTTTCTGTTGGCTAAAGGCGCAATTAAATCGTATTTCAAATTGCCGAGACCACCGGTTGCCATCCAGATAAACTCCGGAAAGGCTATGGAGGCGATTATAGCCGTTTTCTCGCTTTCAACAATAGCAATGCGCTTAGTTTTGTCCGAGTTCAAGAGGTGAAGCCCAAACAGGCATTGTTTAAGGTTGTAATCTTCAATTTTTAATACCGAATGCACCCAATTAATTTTAGATTTCTTGCCTGTATCCTTGTTATACAGCATTAATTTTCCCGTACGGACATTGTTGTTTTGGTCGATCTGCCAAAATACGGTAGCACCTTTCCACTTTTTGGAAGTTCCAATCTTATATTTAACCTTTAGTTCTTCCAATGCCTCTTTGTTTAGGGCATGTTCAAGGAAGCAAAGAAAATTATTCTCACTGTTTTCCCTGAGACTTTGCAGGAATAGATCCTGTTCAATCAAGGAAGGTGGGAGGTTATCTTCATTGGGGTTTAATTTGGCCTTTAATAAAGCGGCGGTCATTAAAACTTTGGGAAGTTTCTCAGGTGATCTTCCTGATACCCTTTTTTCATCTTCAAAAAAATCCTTCGGTGGATAATGGTAGTTACACTTTTGAAGACGGCTGCATATGCCCACTTCTAAGCCCAGGTATTCATCTTTTTCAAGATCAATGTATCTGGTAAAGGTGTTTTTTTTACGGCAGGAAGGGCAATTGAATCTGCTTTTTTTGGAAGAATATGGTTCTAATATAAATCTGTAATCGTTCAAGAAAATTTGTTTTTGACTGCCATCACTTTAAACACCAACAGCACTAATTTAAAAAGTAGTGCTGTAAGTGCGGTAAGTGTGGACAATTTAAGAATCTTTTTTTATGGTGAAGACTATTTGTCCAAAGTTCTTCCTTGTCATATCAAACTCATTTCGGAGCCGAGCAGAAAATTTCCTATTGGCGCAGGGTTTATTCCCGTTTTGGATACAATAGATCTTATATTCCTCATACATAACTTGAAGTGTTGTGTAGTCTGTGACGGATTTCACATAGTCATTTTCATCTATAAAGCATAAAACAGAATCGCTCTCCCGTCTAAACTTTCTCACTTCATTTTCCACCAAAGAACTTGAAGTGAATGACTCATTTTTTAATAGTCTCTTCATTCCATCCAACATCCAATTAAACACTCCAGGAAGCTCATTATTCAGAATTTTCTGAGATAATTTACGGTCCTGGTCCTTATCATCAATCGTGATCTTAAAGGGAATAATTAGAAATCGCCTAAAGAATGCATTGGTGTGTTCAATATCATTGGGCAGCTCATTGCAATTGAACATTAAGCGTGCGTAATCCTCCATTATAAAAGATGACTTGTATAATAGCCGGGCATCAATAGGTTCCCTGGAGACCAATTTCTTAAAGATGTCTGATTCCAGATTAGTACTCATTTCACTTGAATAGTTTAATAGCTTATCGGAAATCATTGCCCGCGAATCTTTGTCCTTTGTAAGGCTTTCCAGGCTGTAGCTTGAGAAATTTTGTTTTCCTAACAGGGCTCTTATAATATCAAACACTACGCTCTTTCCATTCGAGCCTGTGCCATAAAGAAAAAGAGCTTTTTCGAATTTTAATACCTCATTTCTTATGAAAATAGACCCGATGTATTCAGCAAGAATATTTTGTAATTCTTTCTCTGGAAGAACCTCATTTAAAAATTCCAAAAATTCTACAGGTTTTGCATCTTTATCATGGGAAAATGGAAGCTGGTAAGTAAGAAAATCCTCTTTTTGGAAATTTCTCAATTTTGGTGTACCATCGGAAATTTCAAATGTTCCATTTTTTAAATTGACCAGGGTAACATGATAATCAGTTTTTATGTACTTAAAATTGCTTTCCGATATAAATTGCTTAAATAGATCTTCTTTAAATTTGAAAAATTTTGCGTCAAATTTATCTACTCCCATTTTGAGGGCAATTTCACCCAAAAAGAAGTTGAATTCATTTTCCATTACTACTTCCCAATATTCTGAATTATACATATAGATTTTACCATCTTTAAAAATGATATCCAGATTTAGCTCTTTTGCTTTTTCATTAAGAAACTCGACTACAAGAATTAGATAATGCTTACGTTTTAATGTTTTATCTTCCTCAGTCAACTCGGCTTCCTTGCGAAAATCTTTTACTTGGATATTTTTTAAAGTATGTTGAAGAATTTCAGATATATCAAGCCTCTTGTTGTTGAGTTTATCCGATTCTTCTATTAATTCATCCAATCCAACACCTCCAGGTTCATCCTCACTTTCAACTGCTGTTAGAGATTCTGAAGAGGGATGGGGGATTTTAAGAATATCATCAAATCTATTTCCCAATACAGGAATATAGCCTTGTTTGTCTAAGCTGTTGGGATCAGAATTAAACTTGTTGGTTTCTGATTTTGAATTATTTTCGTTATTCTGATTATCGTTGTTTATATTTGTATTCATAAAATGTTTTTTTGCATACAATACAGATGCGATTAATAATTAGCTTCAAAATGGACTTGGCGGTTATTTTGAAGCTTTTTTGTTTGAATTCAATAGAACATTTTCGATTTGTGATCTTTGAAATCGTACTCTTGAGCCAATCTTGTAGCTGACAATTATTCCTTCTTTGGTCCAGTTGTGTACCGAAACGAGGGAAATCCCTAGGAGCTCAGCCACTTGTTTTCTGGTTAACCAGACGGTAGGTTCTTTGGGGATGAAATTTTTAGAAAGTACCATTATCTCGCGCCTAAAGCCTTCAAAGATTTCTTTTTTGAATTTTTCAGGAGTGATTCCGTAAAGTTGTGTGATGTTTTTGTTCATACTTAATCTCTTTTAATTAAAATTTATATAAACAAATTTAGAGACAGTTTAAACATCCTCCGCGGACGCGATGGGGTATGACCGGGGTTACAATGAGGATTTTTTAATGTATGTTTTTGAAAACTAATTGATTGGCTTAGACTTTAGCTTGAAATTTTTCTCAATATTTTCGAAGATTCTTATTTCGTAATCATTAGGAGCTGTCCGATCATCTAATTTTCTGAGGGTATATTGATGCTCCTTTTTTAGAAAGTTCTTGTAATGTGCGGGCTTCACTTCTTGGAAGATTCTATCTTCATCCTTAAAATATTGGAGTAATTTAGTCACTATTGCTGGACCAATTTTTTCTTTTTTCTTCCAATCCCTTAAGGTATAGTTGAAAAGAAGATAAGAATTAATTGAAGTGAAGATTTCTGGATATTCATTTTCGACAATTTTAGAGGATCCGGTTAGGTCAAGGTTTTTTTGTGATTTGCCGCTGAACGTAAATTCCTTAATTAATATTTTAAGATACATGAATTCAATTATGGATGAATTTAACTCATTAAAATCATCCATTTCATGAACAACAACGGAATAAATATCTGGTTCCTCCAGATCATTCTTCGCCTTTTCCATTATTCTTTCTTGAGAAGTTGCAGGAAGATCGTTAAATAACATATGAGGGAATCTGGGACTAGAAATATAGCTCAAGTAGAATGCCGGGTCTAAGTTAATATTTTGATTTTGCTCAAAATAGGTCTTTAGTTCTTCTACTCGTATTAATAGAATATCCAGTTTCTCTTCATTCGTAATTAGATAGAAAAGCCTATCCTCCCAGTCCATTTTTTTCTCATCCAAAGTATAAACTAAATGTTCATAAACTTGGATGTCCAAATATTCAGTCATCCAAGCCATACCTTTGCGATGCAATTCGGTTTTGTTAGTCCAAGCATATTCTAATTCCTCATAACTTAGAGCCTTTAATCTATTAATCCAGTCTTCTTCAACGTTTCCAAATTGTGTTCGCAGTTCCAAAAAGGTCATTCGTGTATTATATTTCTTAGTAATAATAAATTCAAGCCTCCAGCGGCCAATCTTTATACTGCCCTTCAGCCTGCTCAATTACTTCTTTAAGCAGATTGTCCAGGTCTGAAAAAGGTACTTTACCTTTCAATTCTTTTTTAACTGCCAGTCGAATAGCGGCGCGCGCATCTTCTTTTTTGGCCCAGTCGAGTTGCAGGTTTTTCTTTACCGAATCTACTACCTTATGCACCAGATCCTGAATTGGGCCGGCTTCATTGATGATCTTTTGGCTGCCAGACAAGAGGTCATAGAAAGCTAGTTCATCCTCGGTCAAGCCTAATTGTTTGGTACGGATATCGTCATTCTTAAATTCATTGGCAATATCCAATAGGTGCTTAATGGCGGCTATGGAATCCAGACTATTTTTGTGGTATTTGCCCAACACTTTTTCAAGATCTTCTTTTAGATTTGTCATCCTGCGAATGTTTTTGGACATTCTTACTTTTAATTCATCATTAATGATCCGTCGCAACAATTCAATTTTTATATTTTCACCGCCTTTTTCTTTTACCATTGCCTGAAAACGATCATCTATAATGGAAATATCTATCCGGTCTAAGTCGTACATCGCAGCTAAATCAACTATTTTTTGCGATTCTATAGACATGCTTATCAAATCTTTTATGCGGTCATTTTCTTTGCGCTGCGGACCGGGTGGATTCTTAATCTTCCGTATAACCTGACGAATTTTTTGAATTACGCCAACTTCTTCCTGAATAGCCCAAATGCGCTTGTCGGAATTGGTCATTGCCACAAGTTCCGTCAGCTTTCTTTCTTCGTGTAAAAATGCATCTGTAACTGGATCTGACTGCATTAAATTGTCAACTAAAGTGTTTGACCATTTCAGTTTTTCAAAATCGGACATTTTATTGATGGCTTCAATATCAAAATTTCCGGTCAGCTCTTTTACAACCGTAAATTGTTCTAAACATAAATTAACGGCAACTTCTAAATCCAATGTTGGTTTTCCTTCTCCGCCACCGCCTGTGTATTTTTTGGTTGCAGCGGCAAGGAACCCTGAAATTCCTATAAAATCCACCACCAGGCCATTTGGTTTGTCTTCAAAAACCCTGTTTACCCTTGCGATGGCTTGCATCAGGTTGTGGCCTTTCATTATTTTATCTATATACATCGTATGAGCACACGGCGCATCAAACCCGGTTAACCACATATCGCGCACGATCACAATTTTCAATGGATCTTCCGGAGTTCGGAAACGCTTTTTAATGGCTTCCATATTATCTTTTGTCCGTACATGCTGATTCCATGCTGGGGGATCTTTGCTGATGTTGCTGGTCATAATAACCGCTATTTCAGGGCAACCTTCCAAAGTAGTGATGGCATCATACATTTTTACGCAGTTTCTTCGGCTCATGCACACAATCATGGCTTTGCCATCCAGGGTTTTTATTCTTGCATTAAAATGTGTTAAAATATCGGTGGCAACTCTTTTGACCCTGTCTTCTGAACCTGCAGCATCTTCAATAGCTGCCCAAACTCCATTGGTGCTTTCTTCCGCTCCATCTTCTTCCTCATCCAAGGCTGCTGCGAATTCAGCTTTAATATTTAATGGAACCATTTTAGGCTCATAATAAATAGGTACGGTTGCACCATCTTTTACTGCCTGTTTTATATCGTAGGTATGAATGGTTTTTCCAAAAACTTGCTGGGTATCTGCATCTTTGCCATCTATTGGAGTTCCCGTAAAACCAATAAATGAAGCGTTTGGAACCGCCCTTCTTATGTTTTGTGCAAAACCTCCATCGTTAAAACCATATTGGGTTCTGTGGGCTTCATCAGCCATCACGATCAAGTTGTAACGCTCTGATAAAACCGGATGTTCAATTTCTTTTCCGCTCTCTAAATCTTTTAACCTGAATTTTTCTATTGTGGTAAAAATTACACCTCCACCTTCGGCACTTAATAATCTTCTAAGTTCATCAGTAGTATCCGCGTGTTGCACATCGCCTACCAAATCTTTTGCTAAAACAAAATTCTCATACAATTGTTGGTCTAAATCGGAACGGTCTACCTGTATCACAATGGTAGGATTCTTCATTTCTGGCAACTGGCGCAAAATACCGGTTAGGATTGCCATGGAAATGCTCTTTCCCGAACCTTGTGTGTGCCATATCACCCCTAAACGACCATCGCCTTTTGGTTTTATATTTTTAACTGCACTTTTTACTGCTTTCTCAACACCCCAATATTGATGGTATTTGGCGCCTTTCTTTATGATTTTGCCGTTATGGTCTTCGTGAAAGATGAAGTTTTGCAGGTAATTCAACAGCGTTTCTTTTGGGAACAAGCCATTTAACAAGGTTTCTAACTGGAAAGCTTCGTCTTGTTCAATATCATCGCCCTTCAGGCTTTTCCATGGTGCAAACCATTCTGTAGGGGCATTGTACATTCCATGTAATGTTTCCCTTCCGTCAGAAATTACCGTAAGTGCATTGTAGTCGAACAATTGTGGAATATCCAGGAGATAGTGCCCAATTTGACGGTGGGCATTATCTACGCCTACTTCTTTATCGAACATATTTTTAAACTCAAAAACAATTACCGGCAAACCGTTAATGTAGATGAGCAGATCAGTTCTTCGTGTGTTTTTGCCTATAATGGTCACTTCATCGGCAACCACAAAGGTATTTTTGTAGGGATCTTGATAATTAATAGGATAGATATGCCTGGCTTGTTCATTCCCGTGGGCATCTTTCCAACTTATATCTACCCCCTGCGTTAATTTGCGATGGAAATCCCGGTTGCGATGGTCTAAATCCATGCCTTCATGCTGGGTAAATAAAGCCATGGCTTCGTTAAGGGCAGTAGCAGGAACACTTTTGTAAGTACTTTGTAAAAAGGCACGCAAATCTTCTTCCAGGACCACTTTTTTAAGGTCTCGTTTTAGGGAATTACCTTCTACGTGATTGTACCCTAATTCCTGCAACATCTCTATTGCAGCTTTTTGAACCGTTATCTCTATTAAGTTGGTCATAACACTTGGGCTATGTTTTGTTTTATGTCTTTAACCCGAACCTCTCCACTGATGAGTTTTGGTAATAGAGTATCACGAGTTTGTGTTAATAATTTATTTTCTGATAAATTTAAAAACTTCAGATTGTTTAATTCCTCCATCTGAGCTTTTAAGATTTCAGAAATTCCTTCAATTGGTAAAGCTATTTTATATTCATAAATACGTGAAGGTGATGTATGAGATACAGTTGAACCAGTTTTAGTGTTTTTCATGTAAGCTCTAAAAGGAACAGTATTTGCTAAAGAATAAATGAAATCATTTGAAAACTGAGGGGCTAAGTCTATTACCAACCCTAATCTCTGATTATGCAAGTACAAATAATCTTCATCAGGAATTATTGCCGGAGCACCCAAAATATCGCAACTCTGAGTTAAGTCAGTTAGGGCAATAATTAAATTTCCTTTTTTTAAAACGTAATTACTTGGAAATTCACCCAAATAGAATTTTTGTTTTCCCCAATTAAACTTAATTCCACCTTGCATCTCAAAATTACCAGGAGTTAATAAAAGGTTCTGGTTTTTATCTGTTGTAAAAGATTCTCCTTTAAATGCATAACCATGTTTAATTTTAAGTATCTCACCTAATCGCTTCACTTCCCAACCCTTCGGTATCATCCCCAACTCAGAATCTACAAACTCTCCATTTTGGAAAGGACCAAAATCTACAAACCAATGTTTGTATAATGCCATTGCCATCTCCTCCAGGGTTTTGTTCATTTGTAGGTTCAGCTCTATTTTGTCGTCGAGGGCAGATAGGATGGATGCGATATCGATTTGTTCTTGGATTTCTGGGATGGGTATTTCTATATTTTCAAATGTATTTCTTGTAATTGTGTCAAATACAGAACCATGTGCATTGGCTTGTATATTAGAAACTGAATGTTTCAGCAAATAATAACCATAATCATTTTTTAGAACATTATCCTTGCCTGTCAAACCATAACATGATTGATTGAAAGCCATATCTCTTCCTAATTGCGCCAATTTTCCAACTGTCCCTCTTGCAGAAATTATTAGCTGGCCTTTTTTCAATATTTTAGTGCTACTTTTTTGAAGTCCAAGTTCGGTAATTGTTTTTTCAGTATTCAGAACAGTCCTTTGATCATTATTAAAATCTACTACAGACAGCCAAGGGATATCTCCATTCCAATACTCATCAAATGTTGTTTTTGGTGTACCACCCCCAATTATATCAAAAGCTTCCGAGAGTTTATATGTTTTCCATCCTTCCAACATACTATATCTTTTCAAAATTAGCTACAATCTGCTCTTTCAGCTCCTCACTTTTAGCAAACTGCTCTAACAATTGCGCGTTGAGTGTTTCCATCTTTTCTTCAAATGGGATACCGTCATCTTCTTCAGCTTCGGTACCCACATAAATACCGGGAGTAAGTTTGTAGTCTTGTTTTTGTACATCGGCAATGGTTGCAGCTTTGTTAAAACCATCGATGTCTTCATATGTATCGCCAATGGTTCGCCAGTTGTGATACGTAGTTGCAATTTTACTAACATCATCATCTGTAAACACACGCAATTTACGGCTTGCCATAGTCCCCATTTTTGAGGCGTCAATAAACAGTATTTCGTTGTTTCGGTCGCGGTGAACGCCATCCTTACCATCTCGGTTTTTGCTTAGTATAAACAGGCAAGCGGGAATTCCTGTGGTTAAAAATAACTTGTTGGGCAGCCGTACGATACAATCTACCATGCTGTTGTCCACCATATGCTGGCGCACATTTTTCTCACCCTTGGTGTTGGAAGTCATCGCTCCATTTGCCATTACAATTCCTGCCGTACCTGTATCACTTAAGTGATGCCAAAAAGTTTGCATCCACATATAATTGGCACTGCCATCTGTCGTAAATTCTTCTTTAGGTCCAAACAAACGCGGGTCGCCATCCGGCAAATCTTCCGGGTGCCAGTTGCTCACGTTAAATGGCGGATTGGCGATAACGTAATCTGCTTTTAATTCCGGGAATTTATCGTCCAACAGGGAATTCCCGAGTTTGATGTCGAAAGATAAATTGCGCAGCATTAGGTTCATTAAACACAAACGCAGGGTTTGTGCCGTCATTTCCTGTCCGTATATTGAAATGTCGCTTTTGTTACCTCCGTGTTCATTGATAAACTTAAGACTTTGCACAAACATACCGCCGCTACCACAAGCAGGGTCAAATATTCTTCCTTTATAAGGTTCAAGTAATTCTACCAACAGTCGCACGATACTTCCGGGTGTAAAAAATTGACCCGCACCAGAACCTTCTGCCATTGCAAAACGACCAATGTAGTATTCGTAAATACGACCTAAAATGTCACTTTCAGGGTTTTCTTTTTCTGAAAATTTAGGGTGGGAGAGTAAGTTAATTATTCCGCCGGTTTGCTTTGGCGACAATTCGCTTTTCACAAAAATACGCGGCAGCAAGTTATTGAGCTGGGTATTGTAATCTGTCAATATATCCTGGATCACTTCAAAAGCATCATCAATAATTACCTTGATGTCATTTTGTTCTGCATTGTCTTTTAGATATTGCCAGGATGCTTTTTTAGGAATTTTAAAAGTATTGCGCGAACGGTACTCATCCTTGTCCTCTAAAACGTAGTTTCTCTCCTCTGTATCATTGGTGTAATAGTCAGATTTTGGATCTTTCAATAAATCCTCTATTTGGACGTGTACAATGTCATATCGCTCACTCAGGTGTTTTAGAAAAACAAGGGGTAAGATGTAGTTTTTATAGTTGTTTTCAGATACAGCGCCTCTTAACTCGTTTGCTGCATCCCAAAGTTCTTTTTCAAAATCAATATCTGCTTTTGCCATGTATTGGGGATTCTTGTTGGGTTTTCATGAATAAGATCTGATAGGGCAGATCTAAGTGGGGAAGTTAGTTGAATTTTTTAACAAAATTAAAGAATGGCCAATGTTCCTACACTGTTTCGTCACCGTTGCAACACCATTGGTTTTATCGTTGAAGCACCGTTGCGCCACCGTTGCAACACCATTGGTTTTACCGTTGCTCACCGTTGCAACGGCGGTTGCTATTTTGCAATGGAGCCATTGAAATCACCATTGGAGCCATTGCGAAAGCTGTTTTTAAGGGTAAAATATAGGTAGAACAAGGTAATTAGCCATTGCAATGGCTCAGTTGAAATTCCTTTGTAATTACCAGTGATCCTTATAATAGCGAACAAAGTTATAAAAAAGAAGTGTTTTGTTTTTTGATAGTCTGATGCATCTCGGTTAATACAAGTGGTGGGAGAAGGAATGTGGACTTGTAGGCTTAAGACCTGGTTTTTTGGTTGAGATAATTGTTCTCTTTGAAAAGCTACCCGCTATTTTTGATAACCATTGATATGCGGTGGATTTTACGAATATTTATTCCAGATTTTCCTAAATTTTTCTCCTAAAAACGAAATTGTATAGGTAACATTACCCCCCATTAAATTTGCAGTTATACCACCTTCCAAAGAACTTGCTAATCCTGTGGCAACATTTGATTTTAATATTTCATAATTAGGAAAATCTGCTTCTACGATTTCTACCAAATCATCAATAAAACACCTATTTATCGCGTGACAAATATGTCTTAATTCTTTATCATCAATATCACTATTTAAAAAGGCTTCAAAGGCAATAGCTAAGTATTTAATCTTAGTTAAACTATCTGCCTGTTCAATTGTAGTAAATAAAGATTCACCAAATTTTGTTCTTCTTTTTGAATCTTTCTTTGATTCTTTAATCAATCTGTTCTTTTGAGATACAGTTAATTCTCCAACATTTTTCAGAAAGTATTTGATCTTGTTAAGATAAATTTGGTCACGAATATTGTTGATACCTTTGATTAGTTTAATTGATGTGCCAATAACCGGTATTTCTTTAAGTATCTCGTTTGTTATTAAAGAATCCAATAAAATTTCGGAATTATCAACTATAATATTTGTAAAGTTTTCTTCCATTGCTTATAACTTATTGTAATGCAACTAATATAAAGGTTTATATTAGATTTAATTGGGATAAACATATGATATGAAAACGTTTCACTTTAATATAAAGGTGAATGATCTAAGAATATGCGTTTTCACCATTTTTACATGTAAGAACACAGCAATTGTATCACATTTTTCCAAGGGAAAGAATAACGATATCTTCTATAAAACGCAGATTTCTTCAGCTATTTTTTTACTGTGCTAGAACGTTCCTAAATATTACATCCTTTATCATTTCAAAAATCGTCACCATTGCAGCACCATTGCATCACCATTGGTTTTACCGTTGCTTCACCATTGCAATGGCAGTTGCTAATTTGCAATGGAGCCATTGAAATCACCATTGGAGCCATTGCCAAAGCTGTTTTTATGGTGAAATATAACCAGAACAAGGTAATTTGCCATTGCAATGGCTGTTGGTGATTTGTTACTATATTGGAATTATCGGGGCGAGTAGCAGCAATTATTTTTATATGGAAATGACTTTAATTTTTGACATAAATTATTTTGAAAATTTAATAATGTCATTTGATTTAGAGTTTGTTCAGGGAAATACCGCCAAACGTCCAAGTATATGAAGCGTAGTCTGCCGATAGGCGATTATGATTACAAATACATTGTTACTCACTTTTTAATTGTCTTTTGGTTCTGTCTTCCTGATAAAATTAAACTTTGCCAATCGCAAAATACACAATAAAACTAAAACAGCATTGGACATAGTATAGTCTTGTGGTTTATAGAATGAATGAGCTACATTATTTCTAATATTATGGCCTTTGCTCGTAAATGTGTACTGAAATAAGTTTATATCATCTTTGTTAAATATTTTATTGATCGAATCACTTCTTAATAAATCATCCAAAAGCATATCGGTTGTATTTCCTTTGTCATCAACTTTTGTGATAACACCACCTATCAAACCGACCATATCTCGTAAAATACCCTCAAATTTTAGAGACAAGAAATCTATTGAAAATCTCCAATCTGGTTCTTTATTTTTTAGCAATAGCTTACATTGTTCAAATAAACTTTTCAATCCTATATCTATCATCGAAAACCATGTGTATGATATATCTTGATCATTGCGCGTAATTATCATTTCTTGTCCGAAAAAATTACCGCATAGTATCTTTGCAACTTTATTGTATGAAAGTTTCTTATTTGCAAAACTTGTCATAATGATATCAGAAGCAAAGTTTATTGTTTTTGAGAGACTTAATGAGTAAAGCTGAAACCTTAAATGTTCTTTTACTTCTACATCTTTTACATTATTGTTTGCATCGATCCGTTTGGGTTTAAATAACTGAGACCCAACTTTGTCTTTGTTGTGATTAGCATATTCTTCTAATTGCTCATCACGTAAAAACATTAAATTATTTCCAAGTATAAGCTGGTAAATTATTCGTTTTGTAGAAGAGCTTACAATTGAGAAAAACAATTTCTCTAACATTTTTTGCAATTCCCCTTCATTTTCTGTTTTGACAGTACTTTTTATTTTTAATAGTTTACAATTCTTTTTATTCCCATTATATTCTAAAACAGCTTTGTCTCGCTTTTTTCCATTATTTGCATTTTTATAATACTGAATGATTTTTATATAACTTGCGCTATTGTAGTGAGGATTAACTATATCTTCTGGCTTGCCATCGTATAACCTAATGTTTTTATATTCATTATCCCCTAATAGTTCATTGATAGCTCTTCGCATTTCAGTATTTTGTAGTCTTTTTGCTATATTAAGTCCTAATTGCAAATTTATTTCTATAAACCTGTGTTTAATCTCATTTTTTGCTAAATCACAGCATAACTCAGGAATGTAATCAAGCTCCTTAATCTTAAATAAAGTAGTTTTAGAAATTGAATCTATAATGCGTGTTTTTATTCTGTAATAAATTTTAAAGTCTTTCAAGTAATTATGAATCTGTTTTTTAAATTCTTCTGTTTTATATTTAGAAGTTTCTGTCAAACGAATGATAATATTTAATATATCTTGAAAGTTTAAATTTATATTCTCTTGATTGGGATTATTAAGATATAACGCAAGAGTTTGTTGATATTCTTCAATAGCCTGATTTCCATATTGGTTATTTCTTGTAAGACAATACAAAAAATGGTTATACTTTGCTTTAAGCAAATAGTTATGTGTGTTTTGTATTCGCTTGTTAAGATATTCTTTTACGGAATCTATTCTATCATTAAATATCTGTCGAATATTATCAGGATTTAGTTTAGATAATGAATTAGACTCGATGCATATTATTAATTGCAATTCAGAAGAAACTTTACTCCAATCAGGAATATCAGGCTGAATTAATGGAATACATTCTTCTATCTTTTCTATTTCGATGTAGAATTTATCTAATATATTTTGTTCTTCTGAAGAGAGCTTTTTATTCATTATTTTAAATGTTCATTACCGTACAAAATTCTTTTACAATGAGGCATACAACGGTTTGCAGCTAAAGGGCATTTTAATGCCCTTTGAGGTGCTGTTATGGGCTGTAATTTTTTAATTCCTTTCTTTTTCAAAATATTTAAAAAGAGGTTCCATTACATCTAATATCTGAAATCCATAAACCAAGGTCGGTAGGACTTCATTATTAAATTTATGTCTTGCTTCAAGATTATTAGGGATTGGATATCTAGCTCCCCACTTAATCATATCACTCAAATGTAAAAGAACACTTTTTAAACTTTTATAGTCGGCATTACATTTATATAGCCCAACCTTAGTCTCTAAAATTCCTGAGGTTTCCGCTAGCCTAAATAAATTATGAGTTTTTCCTGCTTTACCACCAATGTTTTTTAAAATTATATTTTCATTTTTAATTTCAAAGTCAATACGGTCTGGTTGATATTTGACAATAATTCCTTTTAATCCATTTTCTATCGCTATCCCATAGTGGTAATGAGCATTACTCCATAATGTTATAAATTCATCATAGTTTTTATCGGTTTTAAGTTCTATCAAGAAATCTTTATCTAAAATGCAGTTATGCAAAATCTTCTCTGCTACATTTCTTTGATTTCTTGAGTAGTCAAACCATACATTACAATTCTTTAATTTCTCCAGATATTCGATTTTATCCATAAGCACGTTTTTTCATTGCCCATAACTTGTTATAAAGCAACTAATATAAAGGTTTAAATTAGATATTATCGGGATAAACATATGGTATGAAAACGTTTCACTTTAATATAAAGGTGAATTATCCAAAATTATGCGTTTTCACCATTTTTACAAGTAAGACACAGCAATTATCCATTTTTTCCCAAGGAAAGGATAACTTTTTTTTCTAAAAAAAAACAGAGGTTCCTTCAGCGATTTTTTTATACTTTGCTAGAACCTTCTTAAATATTACATCCATTATAATTTCACGAATCGTCACCATTGCATCACCGTTGCGTCACCATTGCTTTACCATTGCAATGGAGCCATTGAAATCACCGTTGGAGCCATTGCGAAAGCTGTTTTTGTGGGTTAAATATAGGTAGAACAAGGTAATTAGCCATTGCAACCGTGGCGGTTAGTGATTTGTGGTTAATACGGATTTACCGGCGGATTTGATAATAGCAGTATTGAGATAACTTTAGTGCCCAGTGAATTAATGGGAAAAAGTATTTTTATCATTTGATCAATTAAAAAAAGCATGTTGAGATATCTTTTCCAAACGCTCCATAGGCGAAGCTTTAATGTAGTTGTAGAAGACTTTTTCTGATGTATGACCACTAATGGCCATAATATCTATTACCGACATATCAGCCCTGTATGCATTAGTGCAAAAACTTCGCCTTGCGGTATGATTGGTAACCAGTGCATGCTTCTTAAAAGGTAAATTCTTGAGTTCTCCGCCAATTGTCCGTTCAATTATGACGTCGTCATTCAATTTTGCTTTTCGCCCAATACTTTTTAAGGCATTATTTATTTTTTGCTCTGGAATCATTTGGGGGAATTCATTGTTTCGCTTTTTGAGGATATCCATCACAAAAGGATGGAGGGGTATATGAACTATTTTTCCAGTTTTTTGGGTTCGAATTTCCAGGTATTTTATGCCTTTGTACTCTTTAATATTTGAAGTGGTAAGATTTTTATAATCAGACACTCTTAATCCTGTTACTGCAGCTATTACAAATAGATCTCTTGCTGTGTCCATAAGGGGTTGGCGAGTGTAATTTAAATTTTTAATTTGAGTAATCTCTTCCATGGACAGATAAATGTGATTTACTTCCTCCTTAGGTTTCGTGAATGATGATTTTTGGTAGTCCAGACATTTATGAAGATCCCTCTCAAACGCATCATGCATAACTGTTTTGATATTCTTTATTTGTGTTCCAATATAGTTGTCTGAAAATGCCTGTTCCTGTAGATATTGAATGAATTCTGTATGAAAGGTCAAAGAAATATGTTGGAAAGATAACTTTATCCCGATGTGCTTTTCATAATCTTCAATAATTCTAAGAGTATTGTTATACGGTTTCAAGGTGTTTTTGGAAAGTGGTTTTTGCGTGGTTGGCCTTGGCTTTTTGCTATAATATTCCACAAACCACTTGTATTGGTCTACAAAATATTGAGTTTCTTTGGGAGCTTTCTTTTTCTCTTTGAGCTGCTTTATATTTTGCTTAATCAATAAATTATCAATGGGAATTTCGCCGTTCTCAAGGTCCCTTAATAAATTAGAAGAATCTTTAATTAAATCAGCCAGTTTTGCATTGATATTGTTGCTTTCCGGTTCTGCTTTTA
>Ga0314774_1000665_pt1 | contig 25658 bp, 28 predicted proteins | sample MetaGCBIA2018_FD_204515 | JGI IMG/M metagenome (GOLD analysis project Ga0314774, IMG submission 204515) | Cryopeg brine microbial communities from Beaufort Sea near Barrow, Alaska, United States - CBIA 2018 | ecosystem: Environmental > Aquatic > Marine > Coastal | place: USA: Alaska | collected...
CGCGGCTTGGGCAGGCCCGAGAAGGCCCTCGAGATCGCTCAGTCCGCAGACGCGAAGGGCCTCGACCAGAGGAGTCGGGCGGAACTCGATCTGGTGGTCGCTGGAGCAAGGGCGGACCTGCAACAGTTTGACGCTGCGCTCTTGGTCCTCGATCGCATCAAGGCGGCCGACGCCGACCAAGCTAAGCGCGTTGATGAGGCGCGATCGGTGATCCGCGTCGCCGCGGGTTTGGACGCTCCAGGGGAACTACCTGGGGAAACAGCGGCTGGTTCCGCATCGGCCGACGGGGAACTCCCCTCGACCGCGGACGTTGACGAAGAGGAAGTTGTTGTCTACGACCTAGAGGACGATGCCGATGCCTGAGTCGATGTTGAAGGGGTCCGATGGCCCGTTGCGGGATAGTTTTGACGCCGCCTTGGTGGACTTGGACGGCGTCGCTTACCGCGGCCCTCATGCAATCCCGACGGCGCCGGCGGCCCTTCAGGCTGCGCGCGACGCGGGCATGAGCCTCGTGTTCGTGACGAACAACGCGAGCCGTGAACCGCACGAGGTGGCGGACCACCTCACCAGCCTTGGCATCCCCACCGACGCGAACGAAGTGCTCACCGCAGCTCAGGCGGTGGCGCGCCTGATGGCGGCCGACCTGGAGCCGGGAGCTACGGTGCTGGCGGTGGGAGGCAAGGGATTGCGCTCCGCACTGACCGAGTACGGATTCACACTGGTGGCGTCTGCTGAAGACGGTCCCGATGCGGTCGTGCAGGGTTTCGTCCCCGAAGTCTCGTGGCGAGACCTCGCTGAAGCCGCCTACGCGGTGCAGGCAGGTGCCAGGTTCTTTGCCTCGAACCTCGACCTGACGCTTCCCAACGAGCGGGGCATCGCGCCCGGAAACGGCTCCTTAGTGGGTACCGTCGTCGCCGCGACCGGAGTGAGCCCCACCGCGGCCGGTAAGCCAGAGCCCACGATGTTCCACCTCGCGGCGGCGTCGGTTGCCTCAGAGCGGCCGCTCGCCATCGGCGACCGGCTCGACACCGACCTCAAGGGCGCCCGGGCGGCCGGGATGCCGGGGCTTCTTGTCTTCACCGGAGTGTCCTCTCCCGCGGACGCGGTGCTTGCGCCCTGGGATCAGCGCCCCTCATATCTCGGCGAGACCCTCGAATGCCTGGCAGAACCACACCCCGTCCCGCGCCGGGAAGGCTCGACGTGGCGCGTCGGTGCGGCATCGGCGTCGGTGGATGGCCGACGACTGATCGTCTCCGGCACCGGTATTGACGCCGTCCGTGCCGCGTGCGCCGCGGCCTGGGCAGCTGCTGATGGCGGGGTATTGGTTGACGGTGGAAGCATTCCTGACTTCCGGGTAGGGTTTTGACATGAGCAAGTTTGAGGAAGTCCGCGAGCCGTTGGGTGAGGTGCACTATCCCCCCGAGGTGGAACAGGCGTTGAAGGCCGTAAGTGAAGTTCCCGAGGACGTGGACGAGCAGGCAGAGTTCTTCGACAAGATCCAAGACTCCCTCGCCTCGCGCTTGCGCGAGGAATCCTGAGCCTCGCTTCCGATGCGGCTTGACCGCGCCGTCCACGCGCGCGGGCTCGCGCGATCGCGATCGCATGCCCAAGAACTGATTTCGCAGGGCGGCGTGCTCGTTGACGGTGAGCCCGAGACCAAGCCAAGTCGCATCGTCGCGGATGGTGTCGCCATCGCGCTGGCGGGCGCCGAAGATCACTATGTCTCTCGCGCCGCCCACAAACTCATCGGAGCCCTCGACGCTTTCGGCCCGCTCGGCCTTGATGTGGCCGGCCGCCGCGCGCTCGACGCCGGCGCCTCTACGGGCGGATTCACCCAAGTACTTCTGGAGCGCGGCGTCAGTCACGTCACGGCGGTCGATGTGGGGCATGGGCAGCTGTCGCCTATCGTTGCCGCCGACGCGAGGGTCGACGTGGTCGAGGGCCTGAACGTGCGCGATATGGAGCAGGGCTCTCCCGGTGCGGGGGCCGACCTTGTGGTCGCGGACCTCTCGTTCATCTCGCTGACGCTGGTCATTCACGCTTTGCGCACGGTCGCCGCGGATCATGCGGACTTCATCTTGATGGTGAAGCCGCAATTCGAGGTGGGAAAGCGCGGCCTCGACAAGCACGGGGTGGTCGTCTCGCCGGGACTGCGCGCCCAAGCCGTCACTGCGGTCTGCGAAAGCGCCCAACGTGAGGGGCTCGTCGTCCGGGCTTTCGAGCGCAGCCCCTTGCCTGGTCCAAGCGGCAATGTGGAATTCTTCGTGTGGGTCAGTCAGGCATGGCAGGCTAGGGGGGCGGCGCAAGAGCGCGTGCTCGCCGGGCATGCACTGAGCGCCAAGATTGCCGAGCTCGTCGAAGGAAGTCCATGACCCGTCGCATCCTGATTGTTGCGAACCCGCATCGGCCCGAGACCCTTGAGGCCGCGGTTCTCGCGCGCGCGGAACTTGAGCAGCGCGGTATTGAGGTGTGCTCCGACAACAGCGACGGACCGATCGACGCCGTCATGGTCTTCGGAGGGGACGGGACGATGCTGCGTGCCGCCAGGGAAGCCCGCGGCACGGGTGCGCCGTTGCTGGGCGTGAACATGGGTCACGTCGGCTTTCTCGCCGAACTTGAGCGCGGCGACGTCGCGCACGCCGTGAATTGCATCGCCAGGGGCGCGTTCGAGATCGAGGATCGCCGCACCGTCGAGGTGGCGGTGCGTCAGTCCGATGGCACGGTCGAATCTGGTTGGGCCCTCAACGAGGCCGCGATCGAGCGCTCCGAACTGCTGCGAACCCTCGACGTTGCCGTCGAGGTCGACGGCCACCCGTTGTCCAGCTTTGGCTGCGACGGCGTCGTCATCTCCACCGCCACCGGTTCCACGGCGCACGCCTTCTCCGGAGGCGGCCCCGTGGTGTGGCCGGATGTGGAGGCGCTGCTGTTGGTGCCTTTGGCGGCTCACGCGCTGTTCGCGCGCCCCTTGGTCGTGGGGCCCCGCTCGCTGTTTGCCGTCGAGGTGCTGGAACGCTCGCCCGCCGAGGGACTGGTGGTGCTCGACGGCGCCGAGACGATTTCCGTGGGCCGTGGCGGCCGGATCGAGGTGCGCCTTGGAACCGAGCGGGTAAGGCTCGCCCGGACGTCCGACGCGCCATTCACCGAGCGCCTGGTGCGCAAGTTTGGCTTGGACACCAAGGGTTGGCGCGGCGCGAACCGGGCGCCCAAGGAGTAGGCGTGTTACACGAGCTGTCGATCACCTCGCTTGGAGTGATCTCTTCCGCGCGCCTTCCGTTGCGCCCAGGTTTGACCGTCGTGACGGGTGAGACGGGCGCCGGCAAAACGATGGTGCTGACCGGTTTGGGACTCATCTTGGGAGGCAAGGCCACCCCCGACGCGGTCCGCGTGGGTGCCGACGAGGCCGTTGCCGAGGCGATCTATGACGTACCTGAGACGTCTGAGGGCCGCGCACTGGCTGTCGATGCAGGGGTGGTCTTCGATGAGGACGGAACTGTCACGGTGGTGCGCACCGTCGGATCCACGACTCGGTCCCGGTCGATCCTCGGCGGGCGCACCGTGCCGCAGGCGCTCCTCGCTCAAGTGGGCGAAGAACTCGTGACCGTTCACGGCCAAGCCGATCAGGTGCGGCTGCGCACCCCAGCGCGCCAGCGCCAACTGCTTGACGCGTACGCGGGGCCACGCCACGGCGAGGCGCTCGCCCAGTACCGCACGGCGTGGGCGATCTGGCGGGAAGCGGCCGACGCATGGGCCCGCATGGTCGAGTCGGAAGACGGGGAGCGCGCCAGGCTCACCCTGCTGGGCGACGACCTAGCCGCGCTCGAGGAGGCTTCCGTGCTACCGGGCGAGAAGGCCGAACTCGAGGCCACGGGCAAGGTGTTGGCACATGCCGAGGCGCTGCGTTCGCTCACGGTGACCGCGCACGATGTCTTGGCGGGGGAGATCGAGGTCACCGCGGCAGCATCGCTTGAGACGGCGCGACGCGCGCTCGACGAAGCCGCCACGCACGATCCCTCACTCCAGGCACTCGCGACCCGCGTGGCCGACTACCTGTATGGCGCCACCGATGCCGCTCAGGAACTCGCGTCATACCTGGATCGTCTGGAGGCCGAACCGGCGCGGCTCGACGCCATGCACCAGCGACTCTCGACCATCAGTGCAGCTGAGCGCCGGTTTCGACGGGCCGCAGATGAGCTAGAGCCGTTGCGCGCGAGCATCGCCGAAGAACTCGGCGCCGGTGCTGCTTGGGAGGATCGTCTCGAAGCGGCAAGGGCGGCGCAGGACCTCGCGCAAGCCCGGATGCTCGAGCGTGCCGAGAAGATCACTGAGGGGCGTCGCACGGCGGCTGAGAGGCTCGCGGCGCACGTTGAGGCGGAATTGTCCCTACTGGCGATGCCCGATGCCACGGTGCAGATGCGTGTCGAGCCGCGCGAACCCGGTCCGTTCGGCGCCGACGACGTGTCCTTGTTGTTGTCCGCCCACCCCGGCGCACCCACGCGACCCGTCACGGAAGCCGCCTCAGGCGGCGAGTTGTCGCGCATCATGCTCGCCATCGAGGTGTCGCTCGCCGAGGCAGGGGGGCCTGCCCACACCTTCGTGTTCGACGAGGTGGACGCGGGAGTCGGCGGCAAGGCCGCCCAGGCGGTGGGCCAGCGCCTGGCGGCGCTGGCGCGCACTCACCAGGTGCTCGTCGTGACCCACCTTGCTCAAGTGGCGGCGTGCGCCGCCCGCCACGTCGTGGTGTCGAAGGCTTCCGACGGGGCCGTGACCGTGTCGCACGTCCGCGAGGTTGCGGGAGAAGACCGCATCACCGAGATCGCGCGCCTTCTGTCGGGAGAACAAGACTCAGCATCGGCGCGTGCGCACGCCGTAGAGCTCCTTGAGAACGCGCACGTGGCAACATGACTGCATGAGTCGTTCTCGCAAGATCAGCATTCCCACGACCTTTTCTGCCCCGTTGCGGGTGGGGCACGATCCCCGCGCGCTTGCGCGAAGGCTTGAGCGCGGCGACATTGCGGTCATCGACAGGTCGGACCTCGACGCTGCGTCCGCGGAACTGCTGGCCGATCGCGAACCGCTGTGCGTCATCAACGTGTCTCCGAGCCTCACCGGCAGGTTCGAGGCGCGCGGGGCTGCCCGGCTCGCGGCCCGCTCCATTCCGCTCATCGACGCCCCCGACCGCAGCCTGATCGCCGCGGCCGACGGAGACGAGGCGAGCATCGACTTCACCGTCGAGCCCGACGCCGATGGCCCTCTTGCCGTGGTCACGAAGGGTTCCGAGAAGATCGAGTGTCGAGTCGTGGATGTCGCGCTCATCGAACGGCAATTGGCCGAGGCGAAGACCGGGGCCGCGTCGCGCGTGCCGCGACTCACCGCAAGCGCGCTCGACCTGGTCCAAAGAGACGGCGCGGCGTTGGCCGATGGGAACGTGGTGCCGCATCTCGACCTGGACCTTGCCGGCAAGGACGTGCTCGTCGTGACGGCAGGGCCGGGATACAAGGACCAACTGGCTTCGCTTCGCAGCGTCGTGCGCGACCTGAGCCCGATCGTGATTGTCACCGGCGACGCCGCGAACGACGTGGCGGAGCAGCATCGCATCGACGTGATCGTCGGCCCGCTTGAGAGCGTGTCCGACGCGGTGCTGGAGCGCGCCTCTCGAGTGGTCGTTCACGGCGAGTCCAACGCGGTCTCGACCACGCGGCTTGGCGCGCTGGGGGTCAGGCACGTCAGCAGCGATTCTCGCCTGGAATCGGCCGATCTCGCGGTCGCGCTTGCCGCGTCGGCTGGCGCCCGGCTGATCGCCACCGTGGGGATCGACACCGCGATCCCGGAACTGGTGGACTCAGCGCGTGGCGCGTCGGCGCTGCTTGCCCGGGTGGCGGCGGGTCCCGCGTGGATCGATGGCCGCACGCTCGCCCGGCTCTACAGGTCTCGGTGGACGCGCGTCCAAGGATGGCTCGTCGTCTTGCTCGCGGCGTTGGCGCTGGCGGCGGCACTTGCGTTGCATCCGCAAGTGAGGGACCTCGTGTCGCGTGTGACGGGCCTGGGCTGATGCGCTCACGGGTGGTCTTGGCAGCGCTCGTGATGCTTGCCTTGGCGGTGGGCGTCGTGGTGGGTTTGGCGACGCCTCGGGAACGTGCGGTGGCCGACGTGACCCCGTCGGCGGGTCAAGACACGCAAGACGCCTTGGCACAGGTGGCGCGGCGCGATGCGTGGCTCCAAGAGGTGGCGATGGCGTCGGTGACTGGCAGGCTTGATGGCAAGTCTGTCGCCATCGTTGTCGCGGCCGGCGCGTCCGCGGATGACGTGGACCAGGTGGTCTCCGCACTCGAGAACGCGGGCGCGACCGTGGGACTCGAAGCTTCGATGAGCGCGGACTGGTGGACGCCTGAACTAGCGGCATTCCGCGGCGAGATCGCGGACCAGGTCACCGATTCGGTCGTGGGCGTCGACGGGCTTCCGTCCACCGAGGTGTTGCAGCACGCCATCGTCCAGGCGCTTGTGCCCGACGCGGTGCCAGCGGGCGCCGACGCCCCGGGAGACGTGGGCGTGGACTTCCCGTCCGACGGCGTGGCGGCGGATCGTGCGGACGTACTGCTCGAGGTCCTGACTCGTTCCGAGTTGCTGTCGGTCAGCCAGCGCGCCACGGGCCCGGTCGACGCGCTCGTCATGGTGACGGCGGACGGTCCGGAGGGCGGAGGAACCCTGGCCGACGTTGCCGCGAGCGTGTGGGAGCAGTACGTGCCTGCCACCGTGGTGGTGGTGTTCGGCGAAACCGAGAGTCCCACGGTCGCCACCGAGGCGATCGCGCACGGCGCGACGCTCGCCACTGCGAATCGCCCGAGTATTGTCATCGTGACACAAGCGGCACTCACGCCGCCGCAACTTGTGTTTGCGCTGGTAGAACAGGAAGCCGGAGGATCGGGCTCGTACGGCACGGCCGAAGATCTGCTCTTGATTGCGTCTCCATAGCCGGCGAGCCAACTCCAGAAGGCGCTATCACTGTTAGTGTTGAAGTCCGTGGAGAGATCTCGTTTTGAGTCCCGTGCGGACCATGTCACCCGGCACATTTTTGTCACAGGCGGCGTTGTGTCGTCCCTGGGAAAGGGACTGACGGCTTCCAGCCTCGGCCGATTGCTTCGCTCTCGCGGCATACGCGTCACGATGCAGAAGCTTGACCCCTACCTCAACGTGGACCCGGGGACGATGAACCCGTTCCAGCACGGTGAGGTGTACGTGACGGAGGACGGCGCGGAGACCGACCTCGACATCGGCCACTATGAGCGCTTCCTCGACGTGAAGCTCTCGGGCGATGCGAACGTCACCACCGGCCAGGTGTACTCGCAGGTCATCGCCAAGGAGCGTCGCGGCGAATACCTTGGCGACACGGTTCAAGTCATCCCGCACATCACCGACGAGATCAAGCGCCGCATGCGCGCCCAAGCTGGCCCCGACGTCGACGTGATCATCACCGAGATCGGCGGCACGGTGGGCGACATCGAGAGCCAGCCGTTCATCGAGTCGGCGCGCCAGGTGCGCCACGAACTCGGCCGCGACAAAGTCTTCTTCCTGCACGTCTCGCTCGTGCCCTACATCGGCCCTTCCGGCGAGCTCAAGACCAAGCCCACCCAGCACTCCGTTGCGGCGCTGCGCAGCATCGGCATTCAGCCGGACGCGATCGTGTGCCGCGCGGACCGCGACATCCCCGCGTCGGTCAAGAACAAGATCGCGCTCATGTGTGACGTCGAGCCGCAAGCCGTGGTGACCGCCAAGGACGCGCCGAGCATCTACGACATCCCCAGGGTCTTGCACTCCGAGGGGCTCGACGCCTACGTGGTGCGCCGCCTCGACTTGCCGTTCCACGACGTGCAGTGGGGGGCGTGGGACGACGTCCTGCGTCGCGTCCACCACCCCGCGGACGAGGTCGAGGTCGCGCTGGTCGGCAAGTACATCGATCTTCCCGACGCGTACCTGTCGGTCTGCGAGGCGTTGCGGGCTGGCGGCTTCCACCACAATGCGCGGGTCAACATCCGTTGGGTCGCGTCGGACACCTGCCAGACCCGTGAGGGCGCCGACAAGGCGCTCGGCGGCGTCGATGCGGTGCTGATCCCGGGTGGCTTTGGCGTACGTGGTGTCGACGGCAAGATTGGCGCGGCGCGCTGGGCGCGCGAGAACAAGGTGCCCACGCTCGGCATCTGCCTCGGCCTCCAGGTCATGGTGATGGAATACGCGCGCACGATGCTTGGCCTCGAGGGCGCATCCAGTTCCGAATTCGATCCCGAGACCCCGCACCCCGTCATCGCGACGATGGAGGAGCAGCTTGAGTTTGTCGAGGGCGCGGGCGACCTGGGCGGCACGATGCGCCTGGGCGAGTACCGCGCGGTGCTGACCCCCGGTTCGGTGGTCGAGCAGACGTACGGCGCCGCGACTGTGGGCGAGCGTCACCGCCACCGCTACGAGGTCAACAACTTCTACCGCCCGCAACTCGAAGAGGCCGGCCTGGTGGTGTCGGGGGAGTCGCCCGACCGTCAGCTGGTGGAGTTCATCGAGCTGCCGCGCTCGGCACACCCGTACTACGTGGCCACCCAGGCGCACCCCGAGTTTCTGTCACGCCCCACCAAGGCTCACCCGCTGTTTGCCGGGCTCATTGGCGCCGCGCTTGAGCGTCAGAAGGGTGCCCAGCCCACACAAGACATCCCCGCCGCTCAGGACGTCGCGCCCGCAGCCTCGCCGGCATCGTGACTGACGAGCCGCGCGGCGAGCTCGCCGACGTGGCCGCCCCGCGGCCCACGTTGGCGCGCCACGAGCGCTTCCAGGGTCGCGTGTGGAGCCTCGTGAGCGACGAGGTTGACCTTGGCCACGCTCGGGTGACGCGCGACTTCGTGCAGCACACGGGTGCCGTGGCCATGGTGGCCCTCAACGAGTCCGATGAGATGTACGTGGTGCGCCAGTACCGCCACCCCGTCGGGGTGGAGTGCTGGGAGCCGCCGGCCGGGCTGCTCGACATTGGTGACGAGCCGCCCGTCGAGGCAGCCAAGCGTGAACTCCACGAGGAGGCCGATCTCACCGCGGCCACGTGGCATGTGCTCGCCGACTACTTCCCGTCCGGTGGCGGCAGCTCTGAGGCCGTGAGGATCTTCCTTGCGAGGGGCCTGGCAACGGTTCCCGAGGCCGAACGGCACGTGCGCACCGACGAAGAGCACGACATGGTGGGAGCGTGGGTGCCGCTTGATGAGATTCTCGCCGCGATCGCCGCGGGGCGCGTGCACGCATCGTCCCTCGTGGTCGGGGCCTTGGCAGCAGACCGGGCGCGCCGCGCGGGATGGACCACGGTGAGTCCCGCCGACGCCCCGTGGCTCCTGCCGCCGGCAGACCGGCGACGCCACGGCGTGTAGCGGGAGCTAAGCGGGGCCGGACTGCAGGCCAGTCAGGGAGCCTTGAGCCAGGATGTGCCCCTTCATGGCATCCTTCAGGTCGCCAAGGGTGAACCCGGGCTCGAGTGCGAGCGCCCCGTCGAGCGCGTACACGGTGAAGACGTAGTGGTGATCCGCGCTGGGCGGACACGGACCGAAGTACTTGCCGTCGTAGGCAGAAGACAATGAACTCCTGCCGCCTACCGCGCCCACCTCGTCGGCCGCCCCGCGATCGATCGATGTGGTCGAGGCGGGGATGTCTGCGAGCATCCAGTGGACGAAGTCGCGCGCGTCCGTGTCGATCATGGTGAGGACGAATACGGCGGTGCTGGTGGACGGCGATTCCCACGAGAGTTGCGGACTCGTGTTGTCTCCCGTGCATTGGCCGCCCAGGGCGTTGGCGGTGGTCCATTGGGGCATGGGCATACCGTCCGCAAAGTCCTCGCTCGTGACGGAGAAGGTGGCTTGGACGGGGCCCACGTCGTCCGCAGGACTGCCGCAACCCGACATGCCGGCCGACACGATGGCGGCGACTACGACAAGACGCTTCATGAGATCAGCCTGACCGCGTGCGAGTCGAGGCGCAACTGGGCGGCGAAAACGCGCGCTAGGAAGCCGCCGCGGCGCGCACCTTGGAGCGATCCCGCTTGAGCAGGTAGTACGCGGCGGAGTGCGCCGCAGTCAGTGTCGCGGCACCCGCCAGGTGGGCACCCACGATGATCTCTGGGAGGCCCGTGAAGTACTGGACGTAGCCGATCGCGGCCTGCGCCAGCGTGACGCCGACGAGGACGGTCCAGGCCTTGCGTACCTCGTCGCGATCACCGTACGAACGGTCGTTACGAACCCGCCACACCAAGTACGCCAACGTGGCCACGAACGCCCACACGATGAGCGCGTGGGCGCGGGCAGCATCGGCGGGGTCGATGCCCAGCCGGTTGGTCGCGTCGGCGTCTCCCGAGTGCGGTCCCGCTCCCGTGGTGACGGTGCCCAGGATCAGCAGGCCGACGAGCAGCACGGAGTTGACGCGAAGCGTGGCCTTGATGCATCGGCGGCCGTTGCGGCGCGGCGCGTCGCGGTACTTGAGCGCGAGCCACACGGCCTGCCACACGAGGCCCATCGACAGGAGCAGGTGCGGGGCGACGACCACGGGGTTGAGCTTCGCCAGGACCGTGACGCCGCCGAGTATTGCCTGAGCCACGACGCCCAGGAGGGGAACGAGTCCCCACCAGCGCAGATCGCGGCGCGTGTCCCACACGGCAATGGCGACGCCGATGGCCACCAGCAGCAGGACAAACGTGAGAGTGCGATTGCCGAATTCGATGAACGGGTGGATGCCCAACGCGCCGTGCAGTTGGGGAGTGAAGGTGCCGGGCTCGCATTGGGGCCACGTGGAGCATCCGAGCCCCGAGCCCGTGAGCCGGACCGCCCCGCCCGTGACGATGATGCCGCCCTGGGTGAAGATATTCGCGACAGTGAGGGCGCGTGCATGGCGGCCCAGGAAGGCGCGAAATCGCTGGAGCGGATTGCCGGAACGGTGTGCGGGAGCCTCGGTAGTCACCCGGACAGTTTATGCACGCACCAGGGAGGTTAGGTTCGCCTTGCTTGCGCTCGGGCATTTTCGGCACGACACTGTTGTTTAAATACTTGATGACCGCGAGCAACCGCGGCCACAGTGTTCTAGGAACACAGTGCTCTCGCCGAGTCCCCGGCGCTTGGAGCAGCAGGACCGTCGGAAGGAGGCCGCGTGGCGACAGACACCACCCGCGAACGCATCTTGAGCCTGATCGCGTCCGCCGGCCCCATCACCGCCGCCACCCTTGCCGAGAAGCTGGGCCTGACGTCGGCCGCAGTAAGGCGCCACCTTGGCGCTTTGATGGACGACGGCCTCATCGCCGATCACGACATGCCGAGCCCCGTGGACCGAGGGCGCGGACGCCCCGCCAAATCCTTTGTCGCGACCTCGGTGGGCCAGCGGACCCTGCAGTCGGACTATTCCGATGTTGCCCGCGCGGCCATGAGCTACTTGCGAGAGCAAGGAGACCTCGCCGAATTCGTGGAGGCTCACGCGGCTCGGCTCGAGGCCTCTCTCACGGGCGCCGTGGACCGCGACGCGCCCATCGCCGAGCGGGTCGAGGCCCTCTCTGAAGCCCTGGCCGCTCAGGGCTACGCGACGTCGGTGCGCCCGGGTCCTGGCGGCCACACACTTCAGTTGTGCCAGGGCCACTGCCCCGTGCAAGAGATCGCCCAGGTCGCCCCCGAGTGGTGCGAAGCGGAAGCCCGGGCATTTTCCTCAGTTCTCAACGTTCATGTTCAGAGACTGTCCACGCTCGCCCAAGGGGCGCACGTGTGTACCACCACCATCCCGCTCACCCCAGCCCTGAAGGAAGGATGACGATGAGCACACCCACTGACAACGTCCCCATGACCCAAGACGAGACGATTGCGTCCCTTGGAAACTACGAGTTTGGTTGGCACGACAACGACGCGGCAGGGGCCCTCGCGAAGCGCGGCCTCAGCGAGGACGTGGTGCGCGGAATCTCCGGGCTGAAGAACGAGCCCGAGTGGATGCTCAAGCTCCGCCTCAAGTCGCTCAAGCTGTTCGGCAAGAAGCCGATGCCCACGTGGGGGTCGGACCTCACGGGCATCGACTTCGACAACATCAAGTACTTTGTGCGCTCCACCGAGAAGCAGGCCACCTCCTGGGAGGACCTGCCCGAGGACATCAAGCGCACGTACGACAAGCTGGGCATTCCGGAGGCAGAAAAGCAGCGCCTCGTCTCGGGTGTTGCGGCTCAGTACGAGTCCGAGGTGGTCTACCACCAGATCCGTGAGGACCTTGAGCAGCAGGGCGTCATCTTCATGGACACCGACACCGCGTTGCGGGAGCACCCCGAGTTCTTCGAGGAGTACTTCGGCACCGTCATTCCCGCGGGCGACAACAAGTTCGCCTCGCTTAACACGGCAGTGTGGTCCGGCGGATCGTTCGTCTACGTCCCCCCGGGCGTTCACGTCGATATCCCGCTTCAGGCGTATTTCCGCATCAACACCGAAAACATGGGCCAGTTCGAGCGGACCTTGATCATCGCCGACGAGGGCTCCTACGTGCACTACGTCGAGGGCTGCACCGCGCCGATCTACAAGTCGGACTCACTGCACTCCGCCGTGGTCGAGATCATCGTCAAGAAGGGCGCCCGCGTGCGCTACACGACCATCCAGAACTGGTCGAACAACGTGTACAACCTGGTCACCAAGCGCGCCGTCGCCCACGAGGGCGCGACCATGGAATGGGTCGACGGCAACATCGGCTCCAAGGTCACCATGAAGTACCCGGCCATCTACCTGATGGGCGAGCACGCCAAGGGCGAGACCCTGTCGATCGCCTTCGCTGGCGAGGGCCAGCACCAGGATGCGGGCGCCAAGATGGTTCACGCAGCGGCCAACACCTCGTCGTCGATCGTCTCGAAGTCGGTGGCACGCGGGGGCGGTCGCACCTCCTACCGTGGGCTTGTCCAGGTGCTCGAGGGCGCGAAGGGCTCCAAGTCCAATGTGCTGTGTGACGCGCTCCTGGTCGACCAAATCAGCCGCTCCGACACGTACCCGTACGTGGACGTGCGCGAGGACGACGTGTCCATGGGCCACGAGGCCACCGTGTCCCGCGTGAGCGAGGACCAACTGTTTTATCTGATGTCCCGAGGCATGCCCGAGACGGAGGCCATGGCGATGATCGTGCGCGGGTTCGTGGAACCCATCGCGCGCGAACTGCCCATGGAGTACGCGCTCGAGCTGAATCGCCTCATCGAAATGCAGATGGAAGGATCCGTCGGTTGAGCATCACCACAGACCACAGCAAGGCCACGGCCGACGCTGAGCACAGTCACCAGTACAACGGCACCACGGTGCCCAATAAGTCGCGCGCCGACAGGCTTCTCACTTTCGACGTCGACGCGTTTGGCATGCCCACCGGGCGCGAGGAGAACTGGCGGTTCTCGCCGATGCGGGACATCGCCGCGCTCCTTGCGGATGAGGAGACGGGCGAGCACCTCGATGCGAGCTACTCGGACTTGCCGCAAGGCGTGACAATCACGACCATCACCACGGACCAGTTTCGTGAGCGCGCTGTGCGCGCGCCGGGTGACCGGGCGAGCGCCGTTGCCGCTGCGCGCTCCGGCGGAGCGATGGTATTGGCTGTCGCGCCCGGCACGATCGTGGCGGAACCTGTGCGTGTCGCTGTCACCGGCACCGGCCAGTCTGCGCGGCAGGCCCTCTCCGTTGAGGTGGGAGCGGGCGCCGAGGCCACGGTCATCATTGAGCGCAAGGGCTCGGCCGTCGTCGGCGAGTTCATCTCGGTGGATGTGGGCGACAACGCCTCCCTTAACCTGGTGCTGATCCAGGATTGGGACATCGACACGATTCACGTGGGCGAGGTGGTCGCCAAACTCAGCCGCGACGCGCGCTTGCGACAGTCCGTCGTGACGCTTGGCGGCAAGGTCGTGCGACTCAACACCTCCGTAGCCCTGGCGGGCGAGGGTGCCTCTATCGACCTGTATGGCCTGTACTTTGCCGATGCAGGGCAGCACCAGGAGCACCAGCTGTTCGTCGACCACGTCGCCCCACGTTGCCGCTCACGCGTCACGTACAAGGGTGCGCTCGCGGGCGCGACGGCCCGCACCGTGTGGATCGGCGACGTGCTGATTCGCGCCGCGGCCGAGGGCACCGACACGTATGAGCTCAACCGCAACCTCGTGCTCTCCGACGGCGCTCGCGCGGACTCGGTCCCGAATCTCGAAATCGAGACCGGCGAGATCGCGGGTGCAGGTCACGCCTCGGCCACCGGTCGCTTCGACGAAGAGCAGATGTTCTATCTGCGCTCGCGTGGGATCACCGAGGACGTAGCGCGCAAGCTCGTGGTGCGTGGATTCTTCGCGGATCTCATCCACCAGATTGGCGTGCCTGAGGTCGAAGAGGGCCTCATGAGGGCCGTCGAGCAGGAGCTCGAGCAGATCACGGACGAGGAGAACTGACGTGAGTGAGCAGTTTGCTTTCAATGTCGGCGACCTGGAGCCTGGCACCGCCAAGCTGGCCGAGTTGACGCAAGAGAACGGCACCGACGTGCCCGTGGCGGTCGTCCGCACCGGCGACGGTGACTTCTATGCCATCAACGACGTCTGCAGCCACGGCGAGGTGTCCCTGTCCGAGGGTGAGGTGGACGGTTGCGAGCTCGAGTGCTGGGCCCACGGCGGCCGCTTCGACCTGCGCACCGGCGCCGCGACCGAGCTTCCCGCGATGGATCCGGTCCCCGCCTACTCCGTTCGTATCGACGGCGAGCGTGTGCTCGTGGACGTCGACAACCCCCTTTCTTCCAGTATCAAGGAGAACGCATGAGCACCCTGGACATCAAGAACCTGCACGTGACCGTCGAGACGCCCGAGGGCGTCAAGGAGATTCTCAAGGGCGTTGACCTGACGATCTCTTCTGGCGAGACCCACGCCATCATGGGCCCCAACGGCTCCGGCAAGTCGACCCTGGCGTACTCGATCGCGGGTCACCCCAAGTACACGATCACCGAGGGCTCCGTCACGCTTGACGGCGCGGATGTGCTTGCCATGACCGTGGACGAGCGCGCCCGCGCGGGCCTGTTCCTCGCGATGCAGTACCCGGTCGAGGTCCCCGGCGTGTCGGTGTCGAACTTCATGCGCACCGCCAAGACTGCGATCTCGGGAGAGGCCCCCAAGCTCCGCACCTGGGTCAAGGACGTGAAGACCTCGATGGAGGCTTTGCGGATGGACCCCGCGTTCGCGGAGCGCAACGTCAACGAGGGATTCTCGGGAGGCGAGAAGAAGCGCCACGAGATCCTCCAGATGGAACTCCTGAGCCCCAAAATCGCGATCCTTGACGAGACGGACTCGGGCCTGGACGTTGACGCCCTCCGCATCGTCTCGGAAGGCGTGAACCGCGTGAAGGAGACCACGAGCCTGGGCGTCATGCTCATTACCCACTACACGCGCATCCTTGACTACATCACCCCCGACTTTGTGCACGTGTTCATCGACGGACGCATCGCGGAGCAGGGCGGGCCGGAACTGGCCCAGCGCCTCGAGGCCGAGGGCTACGACCGCTTCCCAGTGGGGGCGTAGCCACTACCATGCGCTCAGTGACCGACGTTAGGGCGGACTTCCCGATCCTCACCCGCACGGTGCGGAACGGGAAGCCGTTGGTGTACCTGGACTCGGCAGCGACCTCCCAGCGCCCTCTACAGGTGCTCGACGCCGTGGCCGACTTTGAGCGCGCGCACAACGGCGCGGTCCAACGCGGCGCCCACCTGATCGCCGAAGAGGCGACCGAGGCGTTCGAGGGTGCGCGCGCGTCTGTGGCGCGCCTGGTGAACGCGGGAACGCCCGAAGAGCTTGTCTGGACGGGCAACGCGACCCAGTCGATCAACGTCGTGGCGGGCGGCATTGCGAACGCCTCCGCGGGCATCGGCGGCGCCGAAGCGGAGCGCTTCCGGATTGGCCCCGGGGACACGATTGTGGTGACCGAGACCGAGCACCACGCCAACTTGGTGCCGTGGCAGCAGCTCTGTGCCCGCACGGGTGCCACGCTCAAGTGGATCGAGGTGGACGACGAGGGCCGCATGCGCCCAGAGTCGATCGCCTCGGTGATCGATGAGACCACTAAGGTGGTCGCGTTCACGGCCGCCAGCAACGTCACCGGGATCATCACGGACGTGGCGCCCATCGTGGCCAAGGCCCGCGAGGTGGGCGCGCTGACCGTGCTCGACGCGTGCCAGGCCGTTCCCCACCTTCCCGTCGACGTGCAAGCGCTCGGCGTGGACTTCGTGGCCTTCTCGGGCCACAAGATGCTCGGTCCCACCGGCATCGGAACGTTGTGGGGCCGCAAGGAATTGCTGGACGTGCTTCCTCCCGTCGTCTTTGGCGGCGGATCCATCAAGACGGTCACGATGGAAATCACCACGTGGCTCGACGCCCCGCACCGCTTCGAATCCGGCTCACAACCCGTGGCGCAGGCCGTGGGCTTGGGAGCGGCCGCCGAATACCTCATGGCCTTCGGCATGGACAACGTCGCGCGTCACGAGACGCGACTGGCTCAGATCATGCGCGAGGGAGTATCCGAGTTGCCGGGAGTCCGCCTACTCGGACCGGTGGGCGACGTCACTCAGGCAGATGTGCTCGGCATCGCGACCGTAGCTGTCGACGGCGTGCACGCCCATGACGTGGGACAGATTCTCGACGACGCCGGCATCGCCGTGCGCGTCGGCCACCACTGCAACCAGCCACTGCATCGGCGCTTCGGCGTGGTCAGCTCGACCCGCGCGAGCGCCCACCTGTACACGACCGAGGACGAGGCGAGGGCCTTCGTCGACGTGCTCGGCACCGTCAGGACGTTCTTTGGAGTGAACTCATGAGCGACCTCGAGCAGATGTATCAGCAGGTGATCCTCGACTATGCGAAGACCCGTCGCGGCAGCGGGCTTGTCACGCCGGACGCCCCGGCGGTGGGGGAGTCGCACCAGGTCAACACGACGTGTGGCGACGACATCACGCTGCGTGTCGGCCTCGATGGCGACCGCATCACCTCGTTGTCGTGGGAGGGCCAGGGGTGCTCCATCTCCCAGGCCTCCGCATCGATGCTGGCCGAACTCATTGAAGGCGCCAACCTGCGCACCGCGGACGAGACGATCGAGGCCTTCAAGGCCCTCATGCACAGCAAGGGCGTTCCCCTTGGTGACGATCGCGAAGACCTTTTGGAAGACGCCACCGCATTCGTGGGCGTAGGAAAGTACCCGGCGCGCATCAAGTGCGCCCTCATCAGCTGGATGGCTTTGCGCGACGCGATTGCGCGCGCCACCGTCGGCACGGAAGGATAGACACCATGACCGACACTGCACACCCCGCCAACGTGGCCGACGTCGAAGAGGCGCTCCGAGACGTGATCGACCCCGAACTCGGGATCAACGTCGTCGACCTAGGCCTCATCTACGGCGTTCAACTCGACGAGAACCAGCACGCCATCATCGACATGACCCTCACGTCGGCGGCGTGCCCGCTCACCGACGTGCTCGAGGACCAGACGCGCGAGTGCCTTGAGGGGCTCGTCGATGGCTTCCGCATCAACTGGGTCTGGATGCCGCCGTGGGGCCCCGACAAGATCACCGACGACGGCCGCGAGCAGTTGCGGGCGCTGGGTTTTAACGTCTAGCGGTTCAGCACTCCGAACGCGTCGCATGACGCGACGGTGCCGTTCGTGTACCCGGTGGTGAACTCCTGCGTGCGCTGCTCGGACGTGCCGTGCGTGAACGTGTGCGGAGTGGCCTCGCCTTGCACCGCCTCTTGGATCCTGTCGTCGCCCACCGAGGCGGCGGTCGCGAGGGCATTTTCGAGTTGTTCCTGAGTGATCGGCTCCAGGAACGGAATGCCTGTGTCGGGATCGGGCGTCGACGCCGCGTGGCCCACCCACACGCCAGCGAGGCAGTCGGCCATCAGCTCGACCTTGACGGAATCCGAGTTTGCCCCAGACCCTGACCGGTCCGCGATGTCGAAAACGCCCAGCTCGTTCTCCACGTGGTGGCCGTACTCGTGAGCCACCACGTAGGCCTCCGCCAGATTGCCGCTTTCGAACCCGAATTGGGCGAGCGAAGAGAAGAACGTCGTGTCGACGTACATTTTCTGGTCGGGCGGGCAGTAGAAGGGGCCTGTCGCCGATGATGCGGTCCCGCACGCCGACGACGTGGCCTGGTCGAAGATGACCACGCCCGGCAGCTCGTGACGGAAGCCGGCGGCAGGCAGCGCGTCGGTCCAATACGCGTCGAGCGATTCGATCACGGCAAGCACGCGGCAGTCCGCATCCGCGTTCGCGTCGGCACCGGTGGTGCAACTTGCCGCGAAGTCCTGCTGCGCGGTGTCGTCCTGTGCCCCGGCCGCGCCGCCCAGGCCCTGGGTGCCCGAATCGAGGTTGAGCGCAGAGGGATCGATTCCGAAGATCAGCGCGAGAATCACGATGATGATGCCGCCGATGCCGCCGCCGATGGCGACGCCTCCGCGCGAGCCGCCCACGCCTCGGCGCTGTACGCGGTTGGGGTCGAGGCGAGTGCCCTCATTGAATGTCATGGTGTTCTCCCGCCTGAGCCCTGCACGTGGCCGACGGCCCACACAGGAACGCCGTGCCCCAAAATTACCCGTTGGGGTCTTGTCTGGCGATCCGCATCGGCCGGACGCGCGGTGCGTCGGAGGTGGCGTCGTCGCCGATTCCGCGGGCGTGAAGCGCGGCACCTAGGTCGAGTGCGAAGCCGACCGTGCGCGTCGCCGTGGGAATCATGAACGCGGTGGGGCCGCGCCGTATGCCGCGAGCGCGCGCGGCGTCTCGCGACTGGCGCATGATTCCCGCGATCTCCGGGATGGCGCGTAACATGATGGCGAACATGAGTCCAGTGACGGCAGGGGGAAGGATGCGCCGCAGTGGACGCGCGGCGGTGGTGGCGAGGTCGAGCATGTCGGACATCGGGGTTGATCCGGTGATGGCCAGGGAGAGCGCGAAGAGCCCGATGAGGTCGACGCCGAGGTCGATCGCGGCCACGTAGTCGCCGTTCCACACCTGGTAGGCGCTCGCCGTCGCGGCCACGATGACGATCATCCCAAGGCCCCGGAGCGTGGGTCCCGGCGTCGGCAGGATGCTCACCAGCAGCAGGAGCGCCGCGACGGCCAAACCACCGGAGGTGATCGGGTCACGGATGAGTAGCGTGAAGGCCGACCACACGATCAGCATGGCCACCTTGGACCAGGCAGGCAGTCGGTGCAGCGGCGAGGTGCCGGGCTGGTACGTGCCCAGTACGTGCGTCACGTCGATTTCCCGACGGACTTGCGGTACATGAGGTCGCGATAGTGCGCCACCGCATCGACCGGGTTGCCGTCGAACACCACGCCGCCGTCGTCGACCACCAGTGTGCGTTGCGCCTTGGTCGCGGCCTCGAGGTCGTGAGTGACCTCGATCAGTTGGATCGGCAAAGAGTGCAGTAGCGCGCCCACGTGCGCCTTCCAGCGCAGGTCGAGGAGCGTCGTGGGCTCGTCGGCCACGACCACCTTGGGCGTCGCCGTGAGCACGCCCGCAAGGGCAAGCAACTGGCGCTGTCCGCCCGACAGCGCATTGACTGACACGTCGCCCTTGTCTCCCAGGCCGATGTCCTCAATGGCCGCCATTGCAGCCTTCACGCGCTCGTTTTTGGATCGAATCACGCGGCGGAGCGACAGCATCACGTCCTCGACGGCCGTGGGCATGATGAGTTGCGACGTCGGGTCGGTGAACAGGAAGCCGACCTTGCGGCGCACCAGTGCCCCGTGCTTGGCTGTGTCGACGCCGTCCACCGTCACGGTTCCCGACACAGGGATTGCCAGGCCGTTGATCAGTCTCGCGAGCGTCGACTTGCCCGAGCCGTTGGCGCCGATGATGGTGATGCGGTTCTCGCTCAGGCTCAGCGTGGTGGGCTTCAGGATGGTGATCCCGGAATCGGGCGCGACAACGGTCGCGTCCTTGAATTCGATCATGGGGAAAGGGTAAGCGCTACGAGGCGCTCTGGGCACCGATGGAGACCGCTGGGGGCGCGGCGGGCGCTTCCGGCGTCTCGACTTCGGCGGGAGCGACCGGCACACCGAGCAACCCCGGGTACGCGCGGTGCACCGCAGCGGCCGTCACTCCGGCGACGAACACCTTGATGATGTCTCCCACTAGGAACGGGGTGGCGAACGCGACAGTGTCGGCCGCCGTGGTTCCCAGCCGCAGCATGAAGAAGCTCCAGCCGATGAGGTTGAGGACCAGCAGGGAGGCCACGGCGCACGCGCCGATCACGCCAGACACCGTGAGTTGGCCGCGTCGGCGCATCTTGCGCACCAGCCAGCCCGCGACGAAGGCTGCGGCCACGAAGCCTGCGAGGAATCCAGCCGTGGGGCCGGTCCACACCGCGGGCCCGGCGGATCGGCCGGCAAAGATCGGGGCGCCAGCGCTGCCCACCACGAGGTAGAGGATCACCGCGCCTGCACCGCGCCACGGCCCCAGAGCGGCGCCAGCGAGCAACACCGCGAGCGTCTGCAGCGTGATCGGCACCCCAGAAACGAGCTCCGCACCAGGCCAAATGGTCGACGCGGCGATCAGGCCGGCGAACACTGCGACGAGCGCGAGGTTTGTGGGGGACAATGAGTGACGCAGGTTCATGGGACTCCCTGTGATAATGAGTTGGCGGCCACGATACCGGGCCGCACCCCATGTGCGCTCATCCGCGCCCACCACCACCACGCCCGCTGCAGGGCGCTCGGAAGGATTCATTGTGATTGTCGCCCAGGATATCGAGATGCGCATCGGCGCCCGAGTGCTGCTGCACCCGGTGTCCTTTCGCATCGGCAAGGGCGATCGCGTGGGTTTGGTGGGACGCAACGGCGCTGGTAAGACCACGCTCACAAAGATTCTGGCGGGCGAAGATCAGGCGTCCGGTGGCACCGTCAAGCGCCGTGGGTCGGTGGGCTACCTGCCGCAGGATCCGCGCACAGGCGACGACTCGATGCATGCGCTCGACCGCATCTTGGCCGCACGTGACCTCGAGACGATCCTGCGCAAGTTGCGCGAAGCGGAACTGGGCATGGCCAGCGAGGATCCGGCAGTCGCGGAAAAGGCAATGGAAAAGTATCCGGCGATCGAGGAGCGCTTCCGCGCAGCGGGCGGGTACGCCGCGGAGTCCGAGGCCGCGCGCATCGCCGCGAACCTGGGTCTCGACGAGCGTGTGCTCGCCCAAGAGGTCGGCACGCTGTCCGGCGGCCAGCGGCGACGCGTCGAATTGGCGCGCATCCTGTTCTCCGAGGCGGAGACGCTGCTGCTCGATGAGCCGACCAACCACCTCGACGCGGACTCCATCATGTGGTTGCGTGGATTTCTGGCGCAGTACCCGGGCGGGCTCGTCATCATTTCCCACGACGTGGACCTGGTGCGCGCCGTCGTCACGAAGGTTTTCTACCTGGACGCCAACCGCGGCGTGATGGACCAGTACGCGATGGGGTGGGAACTGTACCTCAAGCAGCGTGAAGACGACGAGCACCGTCGTCACCGCGAGCGCAAGAACGCCGAACAGAAGGCCTCGGTGCTGATGGCGCAAGCGAACAAGATGCGCGCCAGCGCCACCAAGGCCGTGGCGGCGCAGAACATGGCGAAGCGCGCCAAGCGACTTCTGGCGGAGACGGAGACGTCGCGACAGGTCGACAAGGTGGCCGCCTTGCGTTTCCCCAAGCCCGCGCCGTGCGGCAAGACGCCGCTGCGAGCATCGGAGCTGTCCAAGAACTACGGCACGCTCGAGGTGTTCACGGACGTCGAGCTCGCGATCGACAGGGGGTCGCGGGTGGTGGTGCTGGGCCTCAACGGCGCGGGAAAGACGACGCTGCTCAAGCTGCTCGCCGGGGTCGAGAAGCCGGACACAGGCCAGGTCGAGCCCGGCCACGGCCTCAAGCTCGGCTATTACGCACAGGAGCACGACATGCTCGACATGGGGGCCACCGTGCTGGAGAACATGCGGCACAGCGCTCCCGACCTCAACGACACCGAGGTGCGTAGCGTGCTGGGATCCTTCCTGTTCCAGGGCGACGATGTCGAGAAGCCGGCTGGAGTCCTGTCCGGAGGCGAGAAGACCCGGCTGGCGCTTGCGACGCTCGTGGTGAGCCAGGCCAATGTGCTGCTCTTGGACGAGCCCACAAACAACTTGGACCCGGCCTCACGCGCCGAGATCCTCGGCGCCCTCAAGACCTACGAGGGCGCGGTCGTGATGGTCACACACGACGAGGGAGCCGTGGATGCGCTCGAACCAGAGCGCGTGCTGCTGCTGCCCGACGCCGACGAGGACTTGTGGAACGCGGGATACCGAGACCTGATCTCGCTCGCGTAGCCGGGGCGCGCCGCTCCTAGAGCGCGTCCTCGATCTCCTCGTCGGTAGGGCCCCGCCTCTGCTTGGCGGGCTTGGGAGGCTTGTGCGGGCTGGGGGAGCCCGCGTCGGCAGCGTCGCGTTCGCGCTCGTGGAGCGCGTCCCGCCGGGTGATCCCGATTCCTAGCGGCGCGGCCACTATGGTCAGCAACCACCACTGCAGGGCGTAACTCAAATGGGGTCCCAGCGAGAGGTCAGGCGTCGGCACCGGCTCCAGGGCGTCCACGCATGCCGACTCGCCGCAGGTCGACCTCGCCATCAGGTATCCCTGCACCACGTCGCCGTCGATGCCGTTCATCTGGCGCGGTGTGATGCGCGTGCCGGGCTTGCCGTTGTCCGCCTCGAAAGCGCGGACGATGCCCGTGACCGTGACTTGCTCGCCGGGCAGCGCCGGGGGAGTGGCCTCGGATCGAGGTTGCCATCCCAGGTTCACCATGACGGTGCGGCCCGTGTCTGTGTGGATCCACGCCAGGTACTGCAGCGATGCCGTGTTCTCCACGCGGCGCCCACGCAATTCCGTGAGCGACGCGGGGTCGAGCACGCCGGTGACAGTCGCGGTGCGCCATTCCGCCTCACCGGGGCCAACAGCATCCCGATCTATCAGATCCTCGAGGTCCGCCACCGGTTTGCCCTGGGCGGCGGCTTGACCCGCGACAGCGTGCGACTTGGTCTCGTAGCGTCCCCACTGCCATTTGCCAGCGATAAGACCCAAGGCCATCGCGGCCAACACGACAATCACGGTGAGCGCGATCCGTCGAGGCCGGTATGCGGCCGGGCGGTGTTTCGCGGCGGGACTGGTCACGGTCTCGATCGTACGTGCGAGGCGAGTGCGCGAGGTGACGGGCGCATCGGCTAGTTTGGGGCCCATGACGCGACACGTGGTGGTAACAGGCGCGAACCGCGGCATCGGCCGTGCCATCGCGGAAGCCTTCGTGGCAAACGGGGATACCGTTTCCAGCATCTACAGGGGCGGCGACCTGCCGGATGGCGTGACCGGCGCGATCGCCGACATCACCGACACCGACGCCGTCAACGCCGCCTTTGACGAGTTGGAGGCCAAGCACGGGCGTGTGCGTGTGCTCGTGGCCAACGCAGGCATCACCCGCGACGGACTGCTGATGCGGATGTCCGACGAAGATTTTGCCGCGGTGATCGACACCAACCTCACCGGCACTTTCCGTACGGTGCGCAGGGCCGTCAACTCCATGATGCGGGAAAAATACGGTCGCATCGTCTTGGTCGGTTCGGTGGTGGGATTGCTCGGCAATCCCGGTCAGGTCAACTACGCGGCGTCCAAGTCGGCGCTCGTGGGCATGGCGAGGTCCATGACGCGCGAGGTGGGCGGACGCGGCATCACCGCCAACGTCGTCGCCCCAGGATTTATCGCGACGGACATGACCGCCGAACTTGGCGACGATGCGATCAAGCAATATGAGTCATCGATTCCGGCCAAGCGGTTCGGAACCACCCACGATGTCGCCGCGGCTGCCGTATTCCTGGCCTCCGATGCGGCAGGGTATATATCTGGCGCGGTGTTGCCCGTTGACGGCGGACTGGGCATGGGTCACTAGGCAACAGACCACGTAGTCTTTCCGACAGGAGGAACCATGGGCATTCTCGACGGCAAGAACATCCTCGTTACCGGGGTACTTACCGAAGGTTCGATCGCGTTCGATGTGGCGCGAATGAGCCAGGAACAGGGTGCCAAGGTGGTGCTGACCGGAGTGGGTCGCACCCTCAAGGTCACCGAGGCGATGGGCCGCAGGCTGCCGGTCGAAGCCAAGGTCGTCGAGCTCGACGTCACCAACCCCGAGCACTTGGCCGCGCTGCCGGACGCCGTGCGCGAGCACGTGCCGCATCTCGACGGCGTGGTCCACTCGATTGGGTTCGCGCCCCAGACGGTGATGGGCGGCAACTTCATGACCGGCCAGTGGGAAGACGTCTCCACGGCCATCCACATCTCCGCCTACTCGCTCAAGGCTCTTGCGGAGGCCACCGTGCCGCTCATGTCGAATGGCGGGTCCCTCGTGGGACTTACGTTTGACGGACGCTTCGCGTGGCCCGTGTATGACTGGATGGGTGTCGCCAAGTCAGCTTACGAGGCGATCAGCCGCTACCTGGCGCGCGACCTCGGCCCCCAAGGCATCCGCTGCAATCTCGTCTCCGCGGGACCGCTCAAGACCACGGCCGCAAAGCACATCCCCGGATTCGACCAGATGGAGAGCAAGTGGAGCGAGCGCTCGCCTCTCGGTTGGGACTCGGAGGACACGGAGCCCGCAGCCAAGGCTGTCACGGCTTTGCTCAGCGACTGGTTCCCCGCGACGACCGGCGAAATGGTCCACGTCGATGGCGGCGTGCACGCCATGGGCCAGTAGCAGTGTCCAGACTGGTTCTGGCCAGGCACGCTAGGGCCGAAGCTCCCCAGCCGGGACTCGACGATCATTCGCGCGCGCTCACTGTGCAGGGCCGGGACGATGCCGCACGGCTTGCGGAGCGGTTGCAGGCCCTGGGGCTGCACCCGGACGTGGCGCTCGTATCCTCGGCGAATCGCACCGTCCAGACGTTCAAGCGCATGGCCACGGTGTGGGACGACGTGGACCTGCGCATTGAAGAGGATCTGTACGAGTGCGGCAGCGAGCGCGTCATCGCCGTGCTGGCGAGCGTGCGAGACGCGGACACGGTGATCGTGGTGGGACACGAGCCGACCACGTCTCACGTGGCGGCGTGGCTGGCCGGGGAGGGATCGCTCAAGCAACCGTTGCAGCGAGTCTCCCACGGCATGCCGACCGCGGCGGCGGCCGTCCTAGAGTTTGACGCCCCGTGGGCCGAGATCGGCCCCCACTGTGCGCGCCTTGTCGACGTGGTCGAGGGCAAGTTGGAGTAAGGCCTGCCAGTGACGGACGGGAAACTGCTCGATCGGCTGTGGGGCGCGCTGCTGCCCATGCAGCGACTCGCGTGGGAGCAGGGGGTGGCCTCCCAGGCGGCATTGGACGGCGGGCGCCTCGACCTCGCGGGTGCGTTTGCGCGCGACGCTAGGGTGCACCAAGACGCGGACGGCAGATTGGCCGCGACGGGAGACGCGGGACTCGTCAACGGCGGTCCACTGGGTGAGGCCGTCGCCGCGCTGGCGGCTCGCGGCGACTCACGAGCTGCAGAGGCGCTCGAACGCCAGCGCTGGTGGTTCCTGCGGCTCTCCCCACGGGACGACGAGGGCGTGGTCTGGCACCTGCGAGATTCCAGTGAGGTGTGGGTCGACTCGATCTACATGGTGGTGCCGATGCT
>Ga0314774_1000666_pt1 | contig 25588 bp, 18 predicted proteins | sample MetaGCBIA2018_FD_204515 | JGI IMG/M metagenome (GOLD analysis project Ga0314774, IMG submission 204515) | Cryopeg brine microbial communities from Beaufort Sea near Barrow, Alaska, United States - CBIA 2018 | ecosystem: Environmental > Aquatic > Marine > Coastal | place: USA: Alaska | collected...
GGTGGCTGATCAACATGCGTAATCAGGAATTCTTTTGAGTACAGCTTTCTTGTGGTCATGTAGGTTCTCCAGGTTCAGGGTATTATTCCTTAACTGGGCTGGTCACATCCATTCAACCACTTCACATTGACACTAACGCATACCGGCTTTTTGAACGATGTAACTCGTATATGGCCTTCGTTGTGATAGGAGCTGGCCGAGCGGGTTGCGCCGGTGTCCGGTACAACCCGTTTGATGTGGTATTGACTGCTCTGGGTCTTGAGCAATGAAATAATCAATAACCTTGCAGCAAATTCACAAGAAATTGGATCTTTACAAAGGTGGTTCTAACCGAAGGTTGCCTAGATGAATAGACTGAGACAGCTCAACCTCAAGCCAGGCCGCGCCCAGAGAATCTTTGCTGATGCGCACCGTATAAGATCCGGAATTTTTGCCCAACCGGTCGAATTTGAAATCCCCGAACCCATCCGTTTCAGTCTGTGCCAAGACCTGACCATCCCGCTCCAGGAGTACATCCGCCCCTTCGAGACAGTCAATCACTCCATCCTTTTCAAACTCCACACTGCCTGAGATAAAATCTTTGGTATAGCTTTGCAGATTTTTATACAGTACCCGCGGCTTCGTATTTAAATCCGGCCTCAACTCCTCCAAGCTATCGTCAACAATCCGTTGTTCCCTCTCCTTATCTGTCAATTGGACACACTCAATCGCTTTGGTAGGACAACTTTGTTGAACCCGGGTTTCCGTCCATCCTTGGTCCAGAAGGTGTGCATCGAATATCCAAGTTTGAGGAAGATTTAACTCCTCATTCCATTTAATCTGGCCGTAAGGACAGGTTTTGACGAGGTATTTCTGCCCTTTCGCTTTTTCCGGATCTATTATGACAATACCATCGTCACGCTTATAGATTTCTCCATTCTCTGCGCCATTAATACAGGGCGCATCGTCACAATGATTACAGGCCACAGGAACGTAGCTGACATCGACCATATGTCCGCTTCCCCGGTGCCGGCGCCTAATATCAAACACAGGATCACCATGGAGAGGAATTGACTCGGTATATCCCTCGAAACGGTTGCCAACGTACTCATCTTTAACCGCCAAAGTGCAATTATGGCAATTTTCACACTTATCAACATCAATGATCATGTTCCACTTCTTCATAACACGACCCTCTTTTTGTTAATTTCCGGCTGAATCTCAGTCCATTTTTCAATTTCCACCATACAAGAATTAGAACCCATACCTTCAGTATTCTTTACTTGTTGGCGGCGCGGGGTTATGAAATTGAGGCACCCCCCCCGATCTACTCGACCAAATCGGGGATCCTCGAATAAATCAAATTCAGAACTGGACTCAAATGCCTTAGTCACACCAGGTGCCATCATGCCTGATATATCTACTGCACACAGGACACTCCCACGGTCATTAAACACACGGACTACGTCGTGTTGTTTCAACCCCCTCTTCTTCGCATCGACACTATTTATCTTCAGTGTCCAATAGTAGTACCCATCCACAAAAATCCGATGATCGTCGATATCGTTTATTGTGGAATCCTTGCCATCACCATAGGTATGAAAACTATAACGAGAATGCGTGGCCACCAATTGCAGTGGATACTTTTGGGCTATATCCGAAACACCTGGTCCTTCCCAAGCTTTGACATACCTGTTGAGTGGCTGTCGCTCCACATTATCTGGATCCCCTCTTTTTATTGAGGAAGAGACAAACTCAATCTTTCCAGTTTGAGTTTCAAGGCCTTGACCAAATTTTCCGGGATATTGTGACGGCAGAGGAAACGGTTCCGGTACATCTTTCGGGCGACCTTCAGCGAACCAGCGGAAATAAGGCGGTGTTTTCGTCTCTTTGCTTTCCGGAGAGATCACAAAGTATCCCTTTTTTAGGAACTCCTTCCAGGTTATATGCTTTGCAACATCAGAAGACTCGAACACTCGCTTGCACCAATCCAAATCCGTGCAGCCTTCAGTAAACATTGCACCAAGTCCCATTCTGTTAAGAATCTCGGTGAAGATTTGGTAATCAGATTTGGACTCACCTAATGGCTCTATGCATTTGTGCTGAAAGACTGCAAGACGGTGGTTCAACTGATCAGTATTATGATGGATGTATCCACCAGAATTACCCACTTCAGATATGTCCCAACGCTCGAAGGATGTGCAAGCCGGTAGAATAATGTCTGCAAACTGCGCTTCACCTTCCATCCAGATCGATTGGTTGACCACAAAATCCAGCGATTCATGGCGATACATATCAACAAAGCGAGCTGAATTGGCAATTGTGCCGAATGATGATCCTCCGTATTTATACAGCATGTGCACGGGCGAATATCCGGGCATCGGATATTCATACGGAGCAAACTGCGCCTCCATTGAAATGCCATCCCAGAGATAGCCCTTGGCGTGACCGTCAACAATAGCGTCGGGAAGTCGTTGCCTGGGTATCGTCTGCTTAACCGGATTCATGGTCAGCACATGAGGCATTCTGCAGTAGTTATTGACGGCGGCCGCTGTAAAATTAAGGTCGCCTGAAATGCCTCCTTCGGCGTAGCCAGGAAAATAGAATTCCTTCGACATGGGAGTACCCATTTGAAGGTTCCCGAAGTTTACACCTGGCTTTCCCCAGCCCCGCATTGCCATCATCAAAATCATGCTACGGGCCCATTGGGAGCCGGTTGCAGTTCGGCAAGCGCCGCCCAGACCACACCCCAAGCCGCCGGCAGCAAGATATGTTTTTTTACGGGCCCATTGACGTGCTAGAGCGCGAACGACTTTCGGGTCAATTCCGGTTTCCTCCTGCTGCCATTCAGGAGTTTTCGGGACACCGTCTTCTTCCCCGGTTACATAGGCTTTCCATTCATCGAAACCAGTCGTACGCTCCGCAACGTATTCCTTATCGTAAAGATCCTCACTGATCCAAACATTCATAATCGACAGCGCGAGAGCGGCATCTGTACCTGGTTTAATCGGGATCCAACGACCACCGTACAGTTGAGCGGTTGAGTTAAAGTGGGGATCAATATGAATAAACTCGATGCCAAGCTCTTTTGCCCAGAAGCGTCGCTGTGTTCCCTCTAGCCCGCTAGCATAGCCACCGGTGGCCTCGGGGTCGCTAGACCAAAAGACAATCATCTCTGACTCTTGCAAACAATCTTCCACCAGGCCATAAAAACCTGGCAAACCGACCCGCATACTGTTTCCGAAATGATGCGTCGCACCCCAGTACCAGCCCTCCCAACTATCGGGATTAGGGTGAATACGGGTAAAGCCGAGCAAATTGCCGAATCTCAACAGTGAGGAAAGATAGTAACCGACGTTTCCCCACTGATGATGAGAGCCGTGAGCAATCGCCATGGAGCCCGGCCCATACTTGGACTTCTGGCGCATAATCTCGCTACTGACTATGTCAAGAGCCTCATCCCAGCTTATGGGCACATATTCAGATTTTCCTCGGTTCTGAATATTACGCTCACCATCAGGGTCAAAATCCTTACGCTTTAAAGGGGTCAGGATGCGTTTATTAGAGTAAACCAGTGATTTAAGGCACTGGGCATGAGGGTTTATATGTGATCGACGGTCCGGCTTAAATTCCCGTCCCCTCGCGTTAATGGTGTAACTGGGTGCATCGCTGTCGTCGAAGACAATCGGTGTCATCCGAACGATTTTGTTGTCCTTGACATAAACATGGAGCGGTCCACCGTTGGTATTCGTCGTGTAACGCACGCACCCATCAGGAGTCTGCGTACCAAATTTCCACCCCCCCTGTTGGGTCATATTCAGTAGCTGACCAAACCAGACCGCAGTTTCATCATCTCCAAGGGTCATAACCCGGAAGTTCTTGGCAGCATGAATGATGTCCGCGTGGGTTACTTTCGGGTTCAAAAACTCCAAAGCAGTAGCAAGATCGGAAAAAACAATCTCAGCATCAGGGTTCTCCACCAATTCTGAGGTACTCGTTATTCTACAACCATCAAAAATGTAGGAACGACCGATACTGCCATCCTTCAAGCGGATTTGTGTTCTACATTGGCGATCACCAATATGAGACCTTACCCTTTCATTCTTATTAGCCGATTTTCTTAATATGTGGACCAAAACATAAAGGATACCCTTCAAGGCTATTGTTTTCATAATGACCTCTTCACTCAATACCTGTTTTTGTCAATTCTAATTTTCGTTGTTATCCGCAAATCTTTGAGGAACTTCGGGACCCCATAAATAAAAAGCATTTTCAGGATCATGATCTCCGCCATCCCACATAACTCCCTCAGGGATATAATCGATATGACTGCTATATTCCCACCAAAGTCCGAAGTTATCGCAGATATAATTAAAATAATTCGAGCCGAGCACATGACGACCTAACCCCCATTGACGGACATAGCCAGCTGATCGCATACGTTCCGCCCCAACACCTATATCGTCGATACCTGCAACATCCCAGGAGGTATGATGTATACCAATACCGTCGCTTGCCACGAACGCCAGCAAATGGTGGTCACAGCCAAAGCGAGCGTAGGTAAACGCAACCCCGTCGCCAGTACGATCGGCCGTTTTGACGCCCAAGGCCTTCTCATAAAAATCGACTGATCTACTAACACTTGGGGTAAACAGCAGAATGTGCGCCAGGCGAAACGGATTAACACGCGGCATATCCCGACGCGTCGTCGCACCCTGGACACCTTCCGGGACATTCATGTCCGCAATCGGATGCTTGGAATCAGGCATGGTCTTACCCGCCACACGGAGCTGCAAAAGCATCCCGTGTGGGTCTGTAAACCAGAATCCATCGTCATCACCGATGGGGTGTCTTTCGGCTTTTTGACCACCATTCTCAAGAATCTGCTTAATAAGACCATCAAAATGGCGCTGGTAGCAGCCTACACTCACGTATGCGAGCTTCTTCTTTTTTCCTTCTTTTATTCGTGCCCAGACATGATCATGAGCAGATGATCGAATTTCGAGATATCCGTCCTTGGAAGAAACACGAAGCCCAAACTCTGTCAGAAACTGTTGTTCAAGTTCCAAATCGGGAATCTCAAGACCAATATGGTTAAGAGAATGAATACCGTACTCTGCCCAATTGTTTTTATTTGTCATGACGTGCTCCGATTTATTAACTTGCGACGATCTTGTTACGCATGGTCCCCAGACCTTCAATTGTTCCCTCTACAACGTCACCGACTTTGAGGTAGGTGGGGGTCTCCATACCTGCCGCAACGCCCTCAGGAGTTCCGGTCTCAATGATATCCCCCGGCTTTAGAGTCAAAATTTGGGAAAGAAAAGCGATCTGGTCATAAATGTTGTAAACCATTGAACCGCTGTTACCTGTTTGACGAATTTCCCCATTAACCTTCAGCTCCATCGAAAGATTGTGCGGATCTTCTATTTCATCTGCTGTTACCAAATAGGGCCCAAGGGGGCCGTGGGTGTCGAAAGACTTACCCAAGGTCCAGGTTGGAGTGGCCCATTGGACATCGCGGACGCTATAGTCGTTGCCAACCATGTAACCAGCAATGTAATTCTTGGCCTCCTCAACAGAAACGTTCTTACATTCCCGGCCAATGACAACGGCCAATTCCAATTCATAATCAAGCATGTCTGACTGAGCAGGCATGACGACTCCTGAGTAGGGCCCGGTGATGCACGAAACCTGTTTGTTAAACCAGATCTGCGTCTTTGGAGCCTCGATGCCCTTTCGCTTACTTTCTTCGACATGCTCTTTATAGTTCATACCGATCGCCAGAAATTTCTCAGGATCATCGATAGGCGCCAGTAACTCAACCTTGTCGACTGAAATACTATTCTCGTCGGTAAGCGATAGATTTTTGATCTTATTCAAAGCCTCCTGGCCCTTTTCCAGGATTTCCTTCATTGTTTTAGGAAGCTCTGGCAGCGCTACTGAGACATTCAGAACTCGATCATCACTCAGTCGGCCAACCTTCTTTTCGCCGTTATGCTTAAATGTTATTAATTTCATAAAGAACTCCTTTACCGTACGTGTTTTTTAAATAGGAAGTGCGCCAGAGCAGGCAACAAGATACCTGCCGCAAGCATGTTCCCGATAAACATGAAAGCCAGTAACAGCCCCATGTCGGCCTGAAATTTAATCGGAGAGAAATACCAGGTCAGAACCGCTATACCGAGGGTAATACCGGTAAGAATCACAACCTTTCCAGTAAACAGCAGCGCCGCGTAATAAGCTTCTGAGAGTGAGTAGCCATCACGTAGCTTGGTCATAGTGACAGAGAGCATATAAAGCGAGTAGTCGATACCGATACCAACACCCAGCGCTATCACCGGCAACGTTGAAACTGTGACACCGATATCCAACATCACCATGAGAGCCTCACAGAGAATTGAAATCAGGGCCAAAGGTAAGATTGCGCAGATTACAGCCTTGACGGATCGGAACGTGATGTAGGCAAGAATGATCACCGCCGCGTAGACCAGAAATAGCATCTGAGAGTTTGCGGACTTCACAACGCTGTTGGTTGCCGCCTGAATACCGGCATTACCCGCCGCATTGAGGAAGCGGATATCTTCGCTGTTGTTCTCTTCGGCAAACTGGTCAACGACACCCGCAACGGCATTCAGAGTATCTGCCTTATGGTCGGCCAGATAGACATTCACGCTTAAAAGATCACAACTCTGATTGAACAACTCTCGCGGCGCTCGTGTTGCTATGGCGTTCAGCAATCCTTGAGTGCGAGGTAATTCATACCAGCGGAGGTTCCCTTCATTCATACCTACCGCTGATTGCTTACTCAAACCTGCTAAGGAGTTCGTGGACTCTACAGTATCCAGTCGCAATAACCGGCGCTCAAGCTCTTCAACCTTGAGAAGGTTCTCATAGTTGACACACTCATAGGTGCCGGTCTCGACCATCACGACATATATGTCGCTACTTATGGAGTAATTATTAACGATGTAGGCGTTGTCCCGATTGTATTCCGAGTCCGCCCGCAACTCCGGCGCTCCTGATCCCAAGTCACCGATTTTCAGATTCATGCTAATTGCGTAACCGGTAGCACCAAGGACAGCGCTAATTACAATGGCCAGCACCGCAGGCTTGCGACGAGTGAACTTATCGAGAAACTCCCAGATGAAATGTTTTTTGTGGAAAACATCTGTTTTGTCTCGATGCTCTTCTCCAACGGCACGAACAGCAGCTTTGCGGTTTACGCCTGTGTACGAAAGAAGTACCGGTAACATCACGAGGTTTGTAAACACCAGAGTCACCACACCCAGACTGGCAGTAATGGCAAGATCCTTGATGACCTGAATGTCGATCACCATGAGGACTGCAAAGCCAACGGCATCAGCCAAAATCGCGGTAAGACCAGCAACAAACAAGCGACGGAACGTATATCGAGCGGCAACCAGTTTGTGGGTTCCTCGCCCAATATCCAGCATTATTCCGTTCATTTTTTGCGCGCCATGGCTCATCCCTATCGCAAAAACCAGGAATGGAACCAGAATGGAATAAGGGTCCAGATTGAGCCCCATTAAGGGCAATATCCCAATCAACCAGGTAACGGCTATCAGTGAACATGCCACTACCAAGGCCGTACTCGTTGCACAACGGGTGTATAAGAATAGAATGCCGGTACATATTAAAATGGCGAGGACAAAGTATTTGAGCATTTGCTCAAGCCCCATGATTAAGTCACCCACGAGCTTGGAAAATCCTGTGATATGGATATCAACGCCCAAGGGCTCGTATTTTTCCTGAAGGGCATTCAGCTTCTTAACGAGTTCACGATAATCAATGCCACTCTCGCTGGCTGCCTCACTGAGAGGCACCAGGATCATGCTTGACTGAAAATTATTGGCAACAAGCCTTCCGATCTCTCCCGATTTCTCGATGTTGTCACGTACTTGCGCCAAGCTGTCCAGGCTACCGTCATAATTCCCGGGGATTACAGGCCCGCCATCCAAGCCATATTCAGTGACCCCCACCCATCGAACTGCCGGAGTCCAAAGAGACCTCATGTACGGCCGATCAACGCCTTCCATTAGGAAAATCTCATCATTGATGCGGCGAAGCGTTTCTAGATAATCTGCTTCTATAATGCTGCCATTTTTATTTTCCACAGCTATGCGGAGCGTATTCGCCAGGCCAGTTAAATCTGCCTTATTTTCGTAATAGTTAAGGATATAATCATGATTCAAAGGAATCATGTTTTCGAACGAGGCGTTGAGCCGAATATTTGTGGCTGCATATCCTAAAAAAACTGTGATCGCAGCAAATAAAAAAAGCGCAACAACTCGATGATTAAAAATCATCCGCTCTAGAATAGAACCAGATGTCTTATCAAATTTCTTTATATCAGTAATTATTTCGTAATTATCTTGATTATTTTTAATAGTCATTATTGGTCACCATTAGGTGATACAGACTGAGGACCAGAAAACGTAGAAAGAAAAAGCTGACCATTAGCGAAGACAAAGCTGGACGAAGGGCTGCTCACTCTCGATACCAGCTCACAGCTATACTCACACCCTGTAAAAATCTCACCAGACTGGGTCAACAAAAAAACCTCACCATTAACGGAGGTCATGTCCGAAATAGAGGCTTCAGTCTCAATCTTCACAGGGGTCCAGCTTTCTACTGAGCTCTTCCTGAAAAGGTTTCCTTTCATTCCATAAATGTACAGGTTGCCATTCACCTCTGAGGCACCAAAGAATGTGCCCTCATAGGGAGACTCCAACTTGGTGTAATGGAGTCCTTCATCATCGGAACGGAAAATCGTTCCCCGCTCTCCCACTACATATATGGCGCCGTCATAGCTGACTGCACCGTATAGATGCATATACGGGTTATTTTCAAAGCGCTGGGTAATAGGTTGAAAAACAAACCCTTCCTCGCTTTTCGTCATCTCTAACGCCATCCCATAGGCCCCAAAAATCTGAAGGCGGCCGTCCTCCAGCTCAATCGCATCCAGGAAAGGCTTATCCGGCCCTTGCTGTTCGTAGCCCGCCAACTCGCGCTCCAACATCTGTCGATCACTTTCCGAAAGATTGGAATTCTCGATAAAGTGACGGTAAATCGCTGGTATTTCGCGACCGTCCAGAATGACCTTCCATTCCTGCTCAGCAACGTTAGTCAATTCGAGCAATGCACCCGAATGAGCGAGCGCCAGCAAACCGTCGTGCAGGGCCTTAATCCGCGTGATCGTCGTGGACACTGGCACTTGATCTTGCTGCCAGCGATCACCGTGCTGTGAGCGAATCACGATACCCCTCTCGCCAGCCATGAACAGAGTTCCTTCTTGGATAGCGGTACTGAGAAGCACCGTTTGATCAACTCTTTTGGTCTGATAGCTAAGGTGTTCTAGGGGATCAAAATTCTCCGCTGAAAAAGCTACAGACGATGCCGCACACCAAATTGTGAAGAAACAGCTTTTATAAAAATTCATGCGCGTTCCACCTTCGGCCGGGGCAGGCGCCCCGGCACATTCGATTTATCGAATACCCGATCCGGCTAGTGCGTCCGGAGTGAAATAAACGCTTGGACGCGGACGCACCGGCATATACTGCGTGCTTTGATCGTTATAAAGGTTATTGACGATCCAGGTATTCGCTGGAAGGTTAAACAAGGCGAAGGTGGTGGAGACCACTGCGGGGATATCCGGTGCAGCGAAAGGGACGGCATGTTGGACACGCCACAACTCACCATTTGCGTCGAATCCATTCACTGACACAACAGACCAGCTATCTTCATCGATATAAAAGCGCTTCTTGGGAACTACATGCCTTTCACCAGGTGCGAGGGTAGCTTCAACCACCCAAACTCGATGCTTTTCCCACCGCATGTGTTCAGAGTTCAAATGGTGCCCGTCGAGGACCTCCTCGGTGCTTTTGGTCAAGAACTCATTGTTGTTGTAAGGGATGAGCATTTCTTGCTTCCCAATCAATTCCCAGTTGTAACGTTCCAAAGATCCGTAAAAAAGAAAAACTTCATCGAAGTAGTTCTGACCGGATGCAACGAAATCAGGAGTGTCGAAAGCAACGGTCGGCGCACGGCGAACTCGCCGCTGACCGGCGAGGTACTGCCAAGCCTTTCGCCCTTCGCCAACCTGGTCCAACGGATCGTGAATAAGGAGCGACTCCCCAGACTTAAAAGCAGGCTCTGTCTGAACCTGCCTCAACATGAACGCAACACCATTGAAATCATCGATGGTGCCGTCACTGTCGTAATAAGGAAATTGGTGGTCATCCTTTGCCGCAACGGCCAAGGTGGTTTTGCCGTCAGTCGAACCTACCCATACTCTCAAATTCAACTCCACAGACTCCCCACGCCACCGCAACAAATGATTCCACATCACTTCCGCGCCGGTCTGGGGAATAGGAAACGGAGTGCCCCCGAAAGCATTCTCAATTGAATTACCATCGTTGGTCGCAATAGTGCGCGTCGCATTTTTGAAAGTATTTTCGTACACCCATTCAGGCGCTGCCGCGGTCCGACGGGTTTCATACACGTTCAGATAAAAAGTATCTGGGTACTTTTTGATCAGCGCCGCAATGCCATCCGAAACTACACTCTCGTAGTCGCTGAGGTTCTCGTTATTAACGACATACTGAACGTCGTCGCCAGAAAAGTAATTTACACGTGGCTGGACATTCGGATTATCAACGTCTTCCGCAGTCAAACCGCCATCCCAGGCTGGAATGGAGCCATCTGCATTTCCGGCTCTCTCGGCTCCAAGCGGGGTTAGGTCATTTTTTAAAGCTTGCGCCTCTTGCGGGGTCACAGCCGCAAAAACATTGCAGCTAGCGACTACAGTTATGACCGTAACAATATTCTTAAGTTTGTTATTCATGGTTTCAGCGCCCCTTAGAATGTAGTGCGGAGGTTGAGGGAAACGAAGTTGCGATCAGCGAGTGACTGACCAAAGGTCTGGGTACCCGACTCATCGAGGAAGGGTTCTTCATCTCCGAAATAATGGGTATAAGAAATGCCTCCCTTGATTTTCCGCCGATAGTCGAAGTTCAGCCCAATAGAGGCATCACCCCCGTGTTCGGGACCGCCGTTGTATTTAAAGACTGTGGAAGAACGGCCATAAAAGTTATATCCCACGCCGATTGGCAGAGTCAGATCTACTCCCGGCATCACCTGAAAGTATTGGGGAGTCAGCAGAAAGCGGAAGGCTGCAGCGCTTTTGGTCGTGTTGGCATCCAAAGCATCCGGATTTTCGGAGATATCCATCCGAGTATTCCATGCCACCTCGCCAAGAAGGCCTGCACCGTCCCAAAAAGCGTTTTCGGGCATCAGATAGATAGTTGATAGCTGTGCGTGGAGACTCTCACCGATCGCGTGAACTGGATTGCTGGTTCCATTAGCGCCTGACGGAGCTGCCGTTAATGCGCTAACGAGTGGCACATCCCAACGATAGGAGACTTCGCCTGCCACGTTGGCATCGCCCAGAAGCGTGCTGAAGCTAGCACCAGCTGTTTTAATATCTTCTATATAGAGGTGTTTCAGGGTCCCTGCAGGACCAGCGCCTACATCCAGATAAAGTTGGGGATTTTTATCATGGTATTTTGCTGCGTAGAGGCCATACTCAACGTCGCCGGCACCTGGCCGAAAACGCATCTGAGCTCCAAACTGACCAGTATCGCTAGCACTCCCTTCCTCCACTGGGATCACACCTGGGACAAACCACTCCGCTCCGGCTCCGACTACATCAACATCACTCAAAAAGCTTCCGGAAGCTGGCAAGCGGTTTTCTTCCCACTCATACTGATAGTAGGCACCAAAAGATATTTTTGGGGTCAGCTGAACCTGAGTTGATATCTGCCCAACCGGCCGAATGATCTCCTTAAATTGTGACCCCGGAACGGATAAGAGCTTTATTAAATCCGTCGGCGCTTGAGCATTCGCGATGCTGTTGGACCCGAAGAACAGACTTTCCCCATAAATCACTGTGTGGCGACCAAGCCGGACGGTATATGGAATTTCCCCGTAGGGGTCGTTCTTGATAAAAACAAATGCATCAAGAATTTCTGCATCACGCCCCATTTCGTCTCGCGTATCGTCGGCGAATTCGCCAGCTGGAACCGATGTCGTATTGACGGTGGCGGGGCTATTGTTGTCGTTGCTGCTGTTATAAACCTCGTCATACCACGCAGCGGCAGATACCCGAGCGCCCATTCGGCCCTGATAAACCACATCAAACTCTGAAAAAAGATCCACTCGATTGGAAACAACTCCGCGATCAAAGTTGCGATCGCCATCATCTAGCGGGTTGAGCCCGTTGACAGGGGCGTTGACTAAGTCTGCGCTTGGATCATCAACACGGTATGCCGCGCTGTATTTGATCGTATTGTCAAACCTAACGTTGAAATCCTCTGAAGAGTATACGTTTGCGGCATTCGCTGTTGTCGCCCCTACTGCCAAAGAGAGCAACATGCTGCTTGTGAGCGCAAAGGGAGTGCACGTTGGGGTAGTCATGTGACGAATCTCTTGTTGATTTTGTTGAAATTCTCTGTCGATTGCACCTGCAGAAAGCCCCAAGATTGGGACGGCCATACGGGAGCACATGTGTATGTATACCTATTACTAAGATATTTTTCAAACAAAAATATATTTTTTGTTGCTTTGTAGTTTTATCGAGGGCTTACGGATGTCGCCAACGGCCAGGTCCGACGATCAGTTAATACCGTGAATCTGGTGGATTAGCGCGAAAATAGAGGAAGAGAAACCTGAAATAGTAGGAAGCGTATAGAAACAGACAATCTAAGCCGATTGGCGTACGTATTCGAAATTTGCTGATTTTGAGGCGACTAACAGACCAATAATTGCTGGCTCATAGAGAGCGTTGGTCCGTGCGTATTCCGGCGAACGTGACCGGTCATTCCGGGGATCGTGACCGATTTGCACACGGCTATCACGCTGGAGTGAGCTTTGTACTCTGAGCGGTCACGATGGGTCAACCGATTCCGTTTTTTGCGCTTTCGCTTTTCTCAGTGATTCCCCCTTCAGATTGAGTCGGTGAGCGCCGTGCAGGAGCCGGCCCAGGATGGCGTCTGCCAACGTGGCAGAGCCGATGTAGTCGTGCCAGTGCTCGGTCGGCAACTGGCTGGCAATGAGCGTTGAGCCCCGGCCGTGCCGGTCCTCGATCACTTCCATTAGGTCCTGCCGTTGTTGCGCCGTCACCTTCTGCATGCCCCAGTCCAGGATCAGCAGATCGGTTTTCAGGAACTGATTCATCAGTCGAGCGTAGCTGCCATCGCCGTGGGCAATACGCAGCTGCTCGAACAGACGCGGTACCCGCAGATAGCGAACCGAGAGGCCTTGCCGGCAGGCCTGATTTCCCAGGGCACACGCCAGCCAGGTCTTGCCGCAACCGGTGGGTCCGGTGATGCACAGGTTCAGGGACTGGCGGATCCAGTCACAGCTGGCGAGTCCGGCCATGCGGGAGCGCTCCAGCCCTCGCGGGTGGCGGTAATCGATGTCTTCAACACAGGCCGGTACCCGTAATCGGGCGGCCTTAAGCAGTCGCTCCAGCCGGCGGTTTTCCCGGTGCAGCACCTCCCGGTCCACCAACAGAGCCGGGCGTTCCTCGAACGCCAGGTCGTGGGTCTCGGGCTGTGCCCGCTGTTGCTCCAGAGCATCGCACATGCCGGTCAGTTTGAGTTGGCGCAGGGTGTCGAGGGTGTTTTGAGTCAGCATCGGTCTCTCCGGGATCAGTGGTAGTAGCGGGGGCCACGAACGTTGGTGTGCACAGGCAGGTCGGTCTGTTCCGGCTCGTCGTCGGTCAGCGGTAGCGGCAGTTGGTCCAGACCCTGTTTCAGGATGGAACTGATGCTCTGAACTGGTCGTGTTGATGGACAGAGCCCGGGAGCAAGCCTGCTCAAGGCGGTCACGGCTGTAGCGGCGGCTGAGGTTCAGCGGTAATCCCCCCTAAAATCGGTGCATGCGTAATTAGAATTCTCCCGCCTACAATGAGGCAAACGGAGAATGACATGAAAAAATCGCGCTACAGCGAGTCGCGGATCGTCAAGATCCTGAAAGAGGTTGAGGGCGGTCGCCTGGTCAAAGAGGTGTGTCGGGAGTACGGAATATCCGACGCTACCTACTACAACTGGAAGTCCAAATACGGCGGTATGGAAGCCTCTGATGTGAAGCGCCTGAAGGAGCTTGAAGAGGAAAATCGGCGTCTGAAGCAGATGTACGCTGAGCTGAGCCTAGACCACAAATTGCTGAAGGATGTCATCGAAAAAAAGCTGTAAAGCCAGCCGTTCGAAGAGAACTGGTGGATTATCTCAAGCAGGCCCACGGTGTCAGTACACGCAGGGCCTGCCGAATCGCTGGCATCCGTGACTCTGTGTACCGCTACCGACCGGATAGGTCCCGAGATACTCCGGTGATTGCAGCCCTTCAGACTGCGGCTGAGCGCTACCCAGCCTACGGTTTCAGCAAGCTGTTCAAGGTTCTGCGGCGCTGGGGTCACAGCTGGAACCACAAGCGGGTATACCGGTTGTATTGCGCGCTGAACCTGAACAAACGGCGACGAGGTAAAAAACGGCTTCCAACACAAAACCCCGAGCCGTTGAGCGTGCCAGCAACATTCAATCAGTGCTGGTCCATTGATTTTATGAGCGACAGTCTGTTCTGCGGGCGTCGATTCAGAACGTTCAACGTGGTGGATGATTTTACCCGAGAGGCGCTTGCCATTGAGATCGACCTGAACCTTCCCGCGCCCAGAGTTATTCGGGTCTTGGAACGCATCATCGCCTGGCGAGGCTATCCAGCCAAACTGCGCATGGACAACGGACCGGAGTTTATCTCCATCGCTCTGGCCGACTGGGCTGAGCAAAACAGCATAACGCTGGGGTTCATCAAACCGGGAACACCAACTCAAAACTCCTATGTTGAGCGCTTCAATCGAACTTACCGAGACGAAATTCTGAACATGTATGTGTTCCGGAATCTGACTGAAGTCCGGCAGCTAACTGAATCCTGGATGACCGAATACAACGATGAGCGTCCCCACGATTCACTGGAAGACCTGACGCCATGGGAATATCTGGCGAAACACCAACGGGCGGAAAACTCTAATCAGCGGTGCAACTAAAACAGGGATGTTTACAATACTTGAGGCGCAAGACCTCGATTATCTGTCGCATGGAAATCCTCGCAGCCGGCATCCACTCGTCCTCGTTATGAAAAAGGAAGGGGTATGCCGGATAAAGTTGAAGAATTCCAGCGCTTTGGCAGTGATTCCGGGGGAACGTGACCGAGGATTCCGGCATCGTGACCGGCGATTCCGGAAAACTACCCGAAATCGGTCACGATAAAACGGAACGGGTGGACACGATGACGCGGAATACGCAGTCCGCTTAAAATAGATAAGAAGTTGCGAACGTTACCCTCCAGTTCAAGGACGTCATTCCTCAGACTATAGCCTGGACCCAACATAATTTTTTAGAGCTTACCGTTGATGTAGCCGAACGAATGAGGGATACGTAACAATTGAGAAAGGCACAACATTGACCTGCCGAGCACGCATAAATAGGTTATTGGTCTAGCGATTGACAGTAATCTATTCGGCGTGACTGGTGGTAGGCAGCTAAAATACTGGTTGGATATAGGCTAACAGGTAACTACATCCTTATTCCCAAAACCGCTAAAAAACAACACAACTATTCTGCCTTCAAATTGACAAGCAGGTCTTTAGTTGTTTTCTCAAAGTGCTCGGTAAGCAACTTACACGCTTCACCGGAATTCCTATTGATAGCCGCTTGCATTAACTGTTGATGTTCTAGGGCTATATCCCGTTTCGTGTTGTCATTCAGCTTTAACGCGAGAGATCGATACCTCGATGTTTGATCTCGCAGCTTTGAGCAGTAATCGAGCAATAAAGGTGAGGAGCATCCTGCCAAGAGCGCTTTATGGAAATCAACATGGGCCTTTCCCCATTCAACATTGAGCTCTCCCCCCCCCTCTTCCAGCATGGGCAAGTGCTCCAGTCGGTAATGCGTCTCAACAATACGGCTCTCCCAGCTAACATCACCATTCTTAATGGAATCCGTTAGCGCTTCGCATTCCATGAGAGCTTTGACTCTCGTGATGTCGGCAATTTCTTCGGGAGAGATTGAAACTACTCGAAACCCCCGCTGATCCTGGGCTATTACAAACCCACTAGCAGCCAATCTGGAAAGGGCTTCACGCAAAGGGATTTGCCCGGCATTATATTTTGATGACAGCTCTTTGAGCCGCAGTTTATCTCCAGGCATATGCCTGCCTTGGATTATATCCTTTCGAATTAGATCCTCTAGCACAGAAGCTTGAGTTCGCTTCTGTGCTACAGCAAACCTATCGCCTGTCTGTTTGTTCGCCAATTTTTCCAAGGGATTTCCTGCAGACCACAGAGTGAGAGAGGCAGTTATGCTTCCATAAAAATATGATGATCCCCGGATAGTATATTATTTCTTAATTATTGGTCAATCATTCAAATTTGAACCCATTCAGACTTACGACCAAGACCTCTCTTGAAACGGCTTGCTACGCTTAATTTGGAGTAAGGTGCCCAATAGCAAGGGGACACCTTCTCAACGCACAAAAAGAGGCCTGTCTCGGGTGCGGCTTACAGGAACCTCAGGTCATCGAGGACCCATAAGGACGTCCAGCGGGTTACCAAGGTCTAAACCTCTCCAAGTTTCGCGATCACTGAGCTCTTGCTCCGAGACACCATCACGCCGCTTTTTCAAAAGTGCCTCCGGATCAAACGCTGGGCCCACGGAGTCTTCGTGGTAGTAAGGTCCTTTCATATATGCTGTTGCATCGTCAGGGTTCTCAAAAGTATCTACCTGCAATTCAGCAAAATTTCCATCGGGATCCTTGTAGTACATTGACGTCGTGATTCCATGGCAAATACAGACAGCGGGGTGGATCCCTTTATCGCGCAACATCACGTAACGCTCAAGGAGGTCATCTATATTTTCAAAGGTATAGGCAGAATGGTGAAAAGCTGCGGTCTTTTCCGTTTTACGATCCATATCCATCGGCGGATGGATCAAGGCCACCCTGTGGTGCTCTTCATCGTAAGTAATGAAACTTAGGACGTCGTCAGAAAAAACAACATAGCCATCCAAAACGGTACTATACCAGTTCCGCATTGCCTCGCCTTGCGCAGTTTGAAAGACTATATGGGAAAACTTTGGCTTACTTGGCATCACTATACCTCGCTGATTCTTGTTCTAAAAATGCACCTAAGTCACATAAAATTAAACAGCACTTATTATTTAATAGTATTCAGTCGCAGCTCCTCATCGCTATTTTGAGTGAGTTTATTGTCTCCTACCATTTCAAGCACTCGTTTGACACTTGGCTTTTCGATGATTCGATTTTTAAACGCAGTTAAATTCTTGAGTTCTTCAACAGGGTATTCAGCGATCAATGCCCACAGATAAAAAACGATTGGGTAGGTGTCGGCAACAGTGAAGCTGTCACCCAAGGCAAATTCTTTTTCGCAATACTGTTCATCTAAATGCCTGAGCGCATTCCAAAAATCAGAGCGTCCTTTCATTCGAATACTTTCGTGGGCATCAGGATTATCGGCAATTTTATCTGGTCGAAACCCAGCCCGGAAGGCCACATGGACTGTACTCGCATACCAGCAGAGAAGTGACAAACACTTAGCTCTAAGAACAGGATCGTCAGGCAAAAGCCCAGAATCAGGGGAAAGCGTTGCTATATGCCACAAAATAGCGGGGTTTTCTGTTAATACTTCGTTATCAAATATAGCTGTTGGAACTTTACCTTTTTCATTTATAGAGAGCAAAAACTCCTTCTGCTGTGGACTCGATAGGTCTAATGATACAGCATCATATTCGAGCCCAGACTCCTCCAGCGCCACATGTGAGGCCAGAGCACAACTTGGATAAAAGTAATATAATTTGATCATTTTTAAATCCTTCAAATAAAACCTATTGTTTTACTTACTCAGCTTAAAGACACAAAAGCCTAATGCCGTACTGGAGGTAAGTCTGTACATTTACCTTTGGCTGCTTCTGCGGCGAGACCTATACTTTCGGCGAGCGTAGGATGAGGGTGGATAGTTTTGCTAATATCTATGTCGTCAGCGCACATCTCAATTGCCAGCGCTAATTCAGCAATCAGGTCACCAGCGGACTTACCAACAATGCCACCCCCGACAATTCGGCCGGATTCAGTGTCAAAGAGTAATTTGGTAAAACCCTGATCACAGCCATTAGCGATAGCGCGCCCAGATGCACTCCAAGGGAAGAAGCCTTTTTTTACATTGATACCCTCTGATTTGGCTTGATCTTCTGTCAGTCCAACCCAGGCAATTTCTGGATCTGTGTAAGCCACGCTTGGAATGACACGAGCATCTAAAGCGGTTTTCTGCAATTTCTGATCGCCCAGGAGCTCGCCGGCAATGACTTCAGCCGCCACATGAGCTTCGTGTACTGCCTTGTGAGCAAGCATGGGTTGACCGACAATATCGCCGATGGCGAAAATTTGACTTTTATTAGTTCGCTGTTGATGGTCAACGCCTATAAAGCCTCGCGAGTCTAAATCAATCCCTGCCTGCTCCGCGCCAATTTTATCCGTGTTCGGTCTGCGCCCCACGCTCTGCAAAATCATATCGTATGTCCGGGTGCCTTCTGGTGCGTTGTCACCGGCAAAGCTAACCCGGATTCCATCATCGGTGCTTTCAGCACTCACTGTTTTAGTCTTTAGTAAGAAGTCGCCAAAACGGTCTTTGTTGATACTCCTCCACAATTTAATTAGGTCGCGATCAGCTCCGGGGAAAAGGTCCTCCCCCATCTCTACCACATCAACTGTGGCACCAAGCGCGGAGTAAACAGTTCCCATCTCCAGGCCAATAACTCCACCGCCTATGATGAGCATCCGTGGGGGTATGTCCCTCAGCTCAAGAGCACCGGTGGAATCTACTATGCGATCGTCTTGCGGAAGAAAAGGCAATTCCACTGGCCGAGAACCTGCAGCAATAATGGCGCGCTTAAATCGAACGTGCTGGGATCTACCTTCACTTTCTACCTGCAAAACCTGGTTATCAATAAAACGCCCGGAGCCCTGGATGAATCTAACTTTTCGCATTTCCGCCATAGAGGCCAGACCGCCAGTTAGCTTGCTAACCACTTTGTTTTTATGCTTTCTGAGCTTCTCAAGATCAATGCCTGGCGCATCAAACGTTACTCCAAAAACATCAAAGTGTTTGGCCTCCTCCATCACCGTAGCAATATGGAGAAGCGCCTTGGAGGGTATACAGCCCACATTCAAGCAGACCCCACCAAGCGTGGAGTACCGTTCTACCAGGATAACTCTCAGTCCGAGGTCTGCAGCGCGGAAGGCAGCAGAGTACCCTCCAGGGCCAGCGCCCAGAACCAACAAATCGCACTCAAGCTCTGAAACGCTGGCAACATCTGCTTGCTCCGGAGTCGTCTCCGTGGGCTCATGCTCAGTGCCTTGTTCATCCCTAATATCCTGCTGAGCCAAGACACCAAGGACATCGCCTTCACTAACCTTGTCACCAACCTTTACCCGGAGTTCGAGCAAGGTTCCCGAATTTGGTGAAGGTATTTCCATTGTGGCCTTGTCCGTTTCGACACTGATCAGCCCGGCATCAGCAGTGACGAAAGCACCGGGTTCCGCCAAGATTTCTATAATTTCGACGTTTTTCAGGTCACCAAGATCTGGCACCGTAATATTTATCTTTTTCAAGGTGTCATCCCTCACAGCAGCGCACGTTTAAAATCCGACAAAATAGTGGCGAGATAAGCGTTGAAGCGTCCCGCCATGGCACCGTCCACTACACGATGATCCCAGCTCAGGCTCATCGGGAGGATTAATCTTGGCTCCGCACTTTCACCGTTCCAAATAACTTGATGTCGAGCTTTCGACACGCCCAGTATCGCTACTTCTGGCGCGTTGATGATGGGAGTGAAATAGGTACCACCGATTCCGCCTAAAGAAGAGACAGAAAAACAACCACCGCTCATGTCCGCAGAACTCAACTTGCCCTCTCGGGCCTTTCGAGCGAGGTCACGAACCTCAATGGCTATGGCGAGAATGCCCTTTTTGTCGGCATCCTTAACCACCGGAACCACAAGACCTTGGGGAGTATCAGCGGCGAAGCCAATATGGTAGTAACCTTTGAGAATGACTGTATCTCCGTCCAAGCTAGAGTTGAATTCCGGAAATTTCTTCAAAGCCACTACGGAAGCTTTGATCAAGAGCGCCAACAAAGTGACTTTAATGCCGTCTTTTTGATGCTCTTCGTTCAACTGCATCCGAAAGCTTTCGAGATCAGTAATATCGGCATCTTCATGATTCGTGACGTGAGGAATTGTCATCCAGTTGCGATGTAGATTCGCCCCACTAATCTTACGGATACGAGGCAATTCAGCCCGCTCGATTGGACCGAATTTCTCGAAATCCACTTTCGGCCACGGCAACATCCCCGGAAAGTTGCTGCCAGATTGCTCCATTGACGGTGTAGACGTTTGCCCTAAAACGAGGCCTTTGACGTAAGCAAACACATCACTCTTCGTTATTCGCCCCTTATCGCCGGTTCCTGTCACTGAAGTCAGTGGTACTTCCAACTCGCGAGCTAGCTTTCGAATAGCGGGGGATGCATAAGGCAGCATCTTATTGCTTTCATTCACGGTGGCACCAATGTCACTAGCCTGCGCAGATTTTTGAATTGGTGGTTTCTTACCCGGCGCTTCAAGCGAAGGGGCTTCGTCTGCGCTGGTGGTAGTGTCTTCTGGCTCGACTGCTGGCACATCAGTAGTCGCTTCAGACTCAATGGTTCCGCTTACCTCCAGCGTGCCGATAACGTCGCCTTCGCTGACCTTGCTGCCCTCTTCAACTGTAAGTTCTTTAACCACACCAGCTTGTGGGGCAGGAATCTCCATCGTTGCCTTATCAGTTTCGACTGACATTAGGCCCTGCTCTCGTTCCACGGCATCGCCCGGCCGAACCATCAGCTCGATGACTTCAACATTTTCAGCGCCACCAATATCAGGAACACGGATTTCAATAATGTCAGTCATTATTATGCCTCCCAAGATGGCGCAGCTTCGCAATCAAGCCCGTATTGATCTATCGCCTCATCGCATGCCCTGGAATCAAGAACACCTTCTTGCGCAAGCGCTGCCAATACCGAGATAGCAATGTGTTTGCGATCAACTTCAAAAAAGTCGCGCAAAGCGGTTCGCGTATCACTACGACCGTACCCGTCTGTGCCAAGCACGGTATATTTAGGCTGTATGTAGGAAGCAATAAGCTGGGGGACAGCACGAACATAATCTGAGGCTGCTATAATCGGGACGGATCCATCAAGACATTCCACTACATGGCTGCGCCTTTGTGCTTCAGCTGGATGCAAACGATTCCATCGTTCAACTTCACGCGCTTCCCGTGCCAATTCGGTGTAACTAGTCACGCTCCAAATTTCAGTCTCAATCCCCCAGTCTTTTGCCAGAAGTTCTGCTGCCGCTATGACCTCCAACATAATCGTGCCCGAACCTAGCAGGCGAGCTTTACCTCGTGTTTCCTCAGGAGAGCAGGAGTCGTAGAGATACATCCCCTTGACGATTGCCTCATCCACACCCTCGGGCAAAGTGGGCTGAGCATAGTTTTCGTTCATGATGGTTATGTAGTAAAAAACATCCTTCTGCTCATCGAGCATTTCACGCATGCCACGATCAAGGATTACCGCCAACTCGCCTGCAAATGCAGGGTCGTAGGCACGACAGTTGGGAACAGTAGATGCTACCAAGTGGCTGCTACCATCCTGATGCTGCAACCCTTCTCCGCCTAAAGTAGTCTTCCCCGCCGTCGCACCCATTAGAAACCCACGTGCGCGCTGATCACCAGCTGCCCAAATGAAATCACCGACTCTCTGGAAGCCAAACATTGAATAATAAATATAGAAAGGCAGCATAGTCAGGCCATGAACCGAGTAGCTGGTTGCAGCTGCAATCCAGGAACTAATTGCACCCGCTTCGGTAATCCCTTCTTCAAGAATTTGCCCGTCCTTGGCTTCCCGGTAACTCAGGATCGAGCCTATGTCCTCGGGCTCATACCTTTGCCCGACACTTGAATAAATCCCAACCTGCTTGAACAAGTTGGCCATACCAAAGGTCCGTGCTTCATCTGCAACAATCGGGACCACACGAGGCCCAAGCTGCTTATCCTTGAGCAAGCCGCCCATCATTCGTATAAAGGCCATGGTGGTAGACATTTCCTTGCCCTCGGCTTCGAGCGCAAACCTTGCATATTGCAGAACATCAGGTACCGGGACTGGTTCCGCTTTGGAAATGCGAGAGGGCATATATCCCCCCAGCTCCTTACGCCTCTCATGGAGATAGCGCATCTCAGGGCTGTCATCCTCAGGTTTATAAAACGCCAAGGATTCGACTTGCTCATCAGAAAGCGGCAACTGAAAATAGTCCCGGAAGCCAAGCAGAGCCTCTCGATCCAGTTTCTTTTGTTGGTGCGTGGTCATCTTGCCTTGACCCGCTTCTCCCATGCCGTAACCTTTTTTGGTTTGCGCCAGGATAACGGTCGGGCGCCCCTCATGTTTCAGGGCTGCATGGTAGGCAGCGTAAATCTTTACTAAGTCATGTCCACCGCGTTTAAGGCGGTCAATTTGTTCGTCTGTGAGGCCTTGACAAAGTCTCCGCAGGAATTCGTTTTGACCAAAGAAGTTTTCACGGTTATAAGCCCCGTCCTTCGCTGCGAAAGTCTGGAACTGACCATCCACAGTGTCAGCAAATGCCCTTACCAAAGCTCCCTCGCTATCCTGGGCAAAAAGGCCATCCCAGTCCGAGCCCCAAAGGAGCTTGATTACATTCCAGCCCGCGCCATTAAATTGGGTTTCAAGCTCATCAACTATTCGTCCATTTCCTCTTACCGGGCCGTCAAGACGCTGAAGGTTACAGTTAACTACCCAAACAAGATTATCTAACCCCTCACGCGCAGCAAGGCTCAGCGCTGACATACTCTCCGGTTCGTCCATTTCCCCGTCGCCAAAAACACCCCATACCTTTCTGTCGAGGTTGTTTGCCAGCCCACGATGTTCCAGATAACGCATGAATCGCGCTTGGTAAATTGAACTTATTGGCCCAATTCCCATCGAGCCGGTGGGGAACTGCCAAAAGTTTGGCATTAGCCAAGGGTGGGGGTAGCTGGATAACCCTTGCGCTCCAATTCTCTGAGCCGTAACTTCTTGCCGATAGTGCTCTAGATCCCGCTCGCCCAATCGCCCCTCAATAAACGCACGAGCATAAACGCCGGGGGCGGAGTGCGGCTGGTAAAATACTAAATCACCAACAAAATCGGCTTCTTGCGCTCGGAAGAAGTGATTAAAACCAACCTCGAAGAGATCAGCGGCACTCGCATAGCTGGCAATATGCCCCCCCAGCTCACCATAGGCCTTGTTTGCTCGAACCACCATGGCGAGCGCATTCCAACGCATAATCGAAGCCAAACGCTCTTCAATCGCAAGATTCCCGGGAAACGGCGGCTGCTCCTCGACCGAAACCGTGTTGACATAAGGCGAACCATAGGAGGGCTGCCATCCAATACGTGGATCCTTCGCAAGAGCAGTTACCGTATCGAGAACTTGACGGGCCCTTTCCGGACCGACATTGGCCACCAAAGCCTGCAGCGCTTCACACCACTCCAACAGCTCCTGAGAGTCATTGTCCGTTGGTGCTAACTGTGCTCTATCAGAGACATTTACATTATTTTCTTGAGTCATTATTTACCTCCTAAGTTGCTGCCATTCTAGCTGGAGACTCACGATATTAATTGCCGTTAAATTCTGATATTTTGTTATTTTTCAGCACAAAATGCTGCAACATAAACTTTTTGGAGAATTAAATGGAGCTCGATAGCATTGATCTCAAAATTCTGAAAGAGCTACAAACGAACAGCAAAATTACCAACGCCGAACTCGCCCAACGGGTTCACCTCTCCCCCTCGCCCTGCCTGGCTCGCGTGAAACGAATGGAGTCTTGTGGAGTCATCCAAAACTACGTTGCTCTGCTCAATTCGCTGACGTTGGGGCTTCACTTGAACGTATTTATCTTCATAAGTCTCAAGGCGCAAAGCCGCAGTTTTCTCCAGGATTTCGAGGATCGCATCTGCACTCACGACGAAGTGATGGAGTGCTACCTCATGACCGGTGATGCCGATTACCTGATCCGAGTCGCCATGCCAGACGTTGGTGCACTGGAACGTTTTATTGTCGATCACCTCTCGCCAATGCCAGAAATTGAGAAAATACGTTCAAGCTTTGCACTCAAGCAGGTGCGGTACAAAACCGCCCTCCCACTTACGGCCGCCCGCAACACTTACCAATAGCGGCCTGTGCAGAGTCCCAAAATTGGTTTTTTAAATTGTTGCACAAAATATATTTTTTAATATAAAGTATATTCATTGCTTTTGTAAAGGATCTTGAAGCTACACCCAGGCAAGCCTTGCAACTGGCGCTGGCTGGCGTCAAAAGCGCTTAGCCAGGCCGATCTGAGTTGTCCTATGTTGGTTTGATTTATGAGCTCTACCCCTGAACCTCAGAAAGCTCAAACCATTGCGCCCACACACTCTCACCCCCCTTTTTCGTGTAGGCGCTTTTTTGCTCTTTCTATTCAGCCATCCATCAAATGATGTGCGCAAACCATCTGCGACATGACGCAGCGGTCCCTTCTTTTCAACCCGCTTTTCTACTCTTCTTACCCGTCACCGTTTCAAGAGTTGGGGGTGTCAGGATCGCAGTCGAAAGGAAAAGTCACTTCTCACCCGTGACCATCTTTGCGCCACGAACTACAAAAATATGGCTGGGAAATCCCGCATGACATCAAAACCAGTTAGTCAGACCCCGAGTCACACCCAGAGAATTTACGAAAAGCTGCGCAATGAAATTATCAGCTGCCGTCTTTCCCCAGATGAAAGACTCAAAATCTCCGATCTTGCAGAAAGGCACAGCGTTAATCCCGGCGCCGTCAGGGGAGCTCTCTCTCGTCTAACCTCGGAAAACTTGGTATTAGCTGAAACTCCAAGAGGATTTCGAGTTAGCCCAATATCCAAAATCGATCTGGAAGATCTAACCAATGTTCGGATTGAAATTGAGACCCAGTGCCTTCAGCGCTCCATTCTGAACGCATCTATTGATTGGGAGTCTGCGCTAGTAGCCGCCTCATACACGTTAAACAGGGTTTCCGAGCAAGTTCCGACGGAGAATAGTTATCTTAGTGATGAGTGGACAAAAGCTCACCGAGAGTTTCACTCGGCTCTCGTTTCAGCATGCGACAGCTTATGGCTATTAAGAATAAGAGAACATCTATACGCCCAAAGTGAGCGCTATCGAAGACTCTCTGTGCCTATAGCCCAGAAAGAGAGAAATACAGCTGAGGAACACAAACTAATCTTAGATGTTTCGCTGCCCGTGCGATTGGTGGAATCGGATTTAGACGTCCAAAGATCGCTCTCATCGCGTCATCAACACATCTTGGTGGACGAATATCAGGATGTAAACCGCGCCTCTGTACGCTTGTTAAAG
>Ga0314774_1000667_pt1 | contig 25577 bp, 18 predicted proteins | sample MetaGCBIA2018_FD_204515 | JGI IMG/M metagenome (GOLD analysis project Ga0314774, IMG submission 204515) | Cryopeg brine microbial communities from Beaufort Sea near Barrow, Alaska, United States - CBIA 2018 | ecosystem: Environmental > Aquatic > Marine > Coastal | place: USA: Alaska | collected...
AACAATCTAAAACCTTTGAGTCACTATTCAGTGCATCGAAAGAAAGGTTGTCATTCCCGAGGGTTTAATCGGGAATCTAGCTTTAGAACTATGGATCCCCGATAGAATCTTTCGGGGATGACAGATTCACCCTGATATTACCGGTGCCCGATGAACAACCCCGCTGCTTGCAGCGGGGTATCAACAATCTAAAACCTTTGAGTCACTATTCAGTGCATCGAAAGAAAGGTTGTCATTCCCGAGGGTTTAATCGGGAATCTAGCTTTAGAACTATGGATCCCCGATAGAATCTTTCGGGGATGACAGATTCACCCTGATATTACCGGTGCCTGATAATTAAACATTTGCTATTTTACGCCGCAAGCAGCGGAATATTAAACCCTTGCTTCGCAATAAAGAGGTGGCCGACGCGATCAATTTCCACCCGCTAGGCTACACATCAGGAGCAGAGATCCGGCGACTCCGTTGCTCCAGCGGTGGTCGAAACCGGATGCCAATTGGAATTGTTCTATGGGAATAAAGACCTTATATCATCAGCTTGAACCACGCCTTACCACTGTCCGTCGTTTTCTACCAGGACTCGCGTTTATTTGCGGTTTTACCTGGGATTCGGTGACCATGGGTAAAGTGGTTTCATTTTACGACCTCCTGATTCTCACCACTTACTATTTCGGAGCTGGGCTGATCCTCATCCTCTTGGTGCGTGAGGTACAACCCCAGTGGCAGAACAGGTTCACCTTTCTTATCCAGTTTTTTTTCGGCGGTCTGTTCAGCGCGCTGGTGGTCTTTTATTTTAAAAGTTCCGGTTCCTTTTACACTTTTCTGGTGGTGATATTCCTGGCACTGATGCTGGTCTCCAACGAATTTATTGCCGAAAAATATCGGAGTCGTACCCTGGTCTGGACCATGTTTGCCGCCTGCGGCACCATGTATCTTAATTTTCTTATCCCTCATGTGGTTCATTCCATCAAGCCGGTCTGGTTTTATCTGAGCTGCATTGTCAGCCTGATGGTGGTCTTCGCGATTCACGGCTTTGCTTACGCCAAGCAACGCGAATCCATGACAGTCAGAGTCAAAAAATTACAATATATCAATGAGTTACAACAGATGACCCCGTCTCTGGCAGTGGTCGCCTTATTGGTGGTCCTGTATCAGTTTCAACTCATTCCACCTGTCCCGCTGGTCTTGAAGGAAAGCTATATCTGCAAAGACTTCAGCAATGAAAACGGGGTCTATCAATGCCAGGCCGAACGTCAATCCTTGTTGCGGGCCTTAGGCTTTGGCGGTGACGTCATTCATATTACTGAAGGGGAGAGAATTTACAATCTGAGCGCAGTCTTCGCCCCGACCGGCATATCGGTCGATCTGGAACAACGTTGGTGGTTATGGAATGAGCAGCTCGGCAGCTGGGAAGCGAGTGGCGTCGTCCCACTCCCCATGGAAGGGGGACGCAAGGCAGGGTGGCGTACGTATAGTTACATCGAAGCGAGCAGTCAAACGGGAGAATGGAAAGTAGAAACCGCCCTTAAGGATGGTGCGGTGCTTGCCCTTGCCTACTTCACCGCCAAAGCTCAAACGGTTCCAGCACCCCGGACCCATACGGTCAGCGTGCAGTAGATGAGTTTGCTGTTTTTTCTCCACGGATAAAAATAATAAAACAAAGCATGTCGCCGCAAGTTATTTCCACCCCTGAACAGTCCCCTCTTCTGTAGCTCACCCTCCGCAACGTGCCCCTGTTAGATATGACGATAATGTTAAATATCACGGGTCCAACACAATCTACATCTCACACCGATTTCCTATCTCTATATTTTTCAGTTTAAAATCATATAGTTACAAATACCTGGCAGATCTTTCACGTTGGCCCGATTGTTGCTTTTATATCGACAAGGAAGAACATGAAGCCCTGTTTCAGACCCAAAACAAACATAACCTTTTATATTGATACCGTGCACACAATGAGAAACCACATGATAAACTGTTCAATTGGATGGATAACCGGAGGGGTGTGGATTGGACTACTCGTGGGTGTAATGACCCTGGGAACGATGATCTTCATGCTCACACCGGCTTATCGCACCGTCGTCACGATTCATAGAGAACGCGATTTTTCAGGAGAGGAGAAGATATGACCGTACAAGTCGACATCATCACATTGAGCATTTTGGTGGTTGTCATTATTTTTGCGGCACTACTGCTGCCGATGATCTGGCAGTGGAAAAAGACCGGGCAGGAGGCTGATGCATTGTTGAAAGAATTGCGCGGTGAATTGATTCCGACTTTAAAAGATTTCAGAGAGATAACGGAGCGAGTCAACCGGGCCTCGGTGAAGCTTGAAAAAGGGAGCGGTCATGCCGAGAACTTGATCAAATCCCTCGACGAAATTGTCGATTCGGTGCGTCAGGTCAGCCATGGTTTTCGTTATAACGCCAGTCATTTTGCAGAGAATGCCGCCTGCCTGTTAACGGGTCTCAAGGTGGCCATCAGAGTTTTTTCCAAAGAAACCCAAGACTAAGGAGTACAATTATGTCAGAACAAAAAAACAACGGAATGGGCCTGACTTTTTTAGCGTTTACTCTCGGTGCGGCTATCGGAGGGGGAGTGGCATTGTTGATGGCTCCCCGTTCCGGGGCGGAATCGCGGGAAAAAATGCGAGGAATGGTGGACGATAAACGGGTTAAATTGGAAGAGATGACCGAGGACGCTGAAACCCGAATCAAAACAGTGATTCAGGAGAGCCATGAAGCGCTTGAGAAAAAGATTGATCTCGTCAAGGCTGCGTTAAAAGCGGGAGAAGACGCGATAGACGAAGAAAAAGCCAAGCAGAAAAAAACAGCCTGAACCGACACGGTTTCCGTTGCCCGGGCAACAGATTTTACAGCCAAATACAAAGATGATGGTCTTACTTTTGAAGCGGAGTGGAGAGCCTGCTCCCCCTTCGTTTCCAAACAAATCGCAACAAATTCACCAAGGGATAAACATGGCCAAAGGAACATCACAGCTGATTGCAATTATTCTACTGGTAGCGGGTATCGCTCTTCTGATTTGGGGAAGCGATCTTTACGGTGCGTTCGGCAACAAGGTGTCTCGAGCTTTCGACGGCTCCATTGACACCAAAACGATAGTGGTCCTGGTCGCAGGATCCGTCTGCACCCTCCTCGGCCTGACCAAACTAGTGAGAAAATAAGCCCTGCTTAATCATTAACAAAAGGCCTTTAACCGTCTATTGCAAACAGAGGCGACAGGTCGCAACGTAAACAGAGTGTTGTCAAGGCGGTGCTCAGACGATGAACCGCCGCAACCAAAAATAGGAGTTTATTTATGCTTTGGACTTTTTGCGTCATACTGATCGTGTTGTGGCTTTTAGGGATCGTGACCTCCACGACCATGGGCGGGCTGATCCATATTCTTCTGGTCGTAGCGATTATCATGGTCCTGGTGCGTGTCATCCAGGGAAGAAAGATTTTGTAAGGGGTCGGCACAACGATTATTTGCAGAACAAAGGGCGCACTGCAGTGCGCCCTCTGTTATTTTGTTCTTTCAAAAAGAGATATTGATCCCCCCGCCAAAATACTCGGCGCGCAAGGCGTAGAATTGGCCGAAGGGCAAGTTGCCGTGATAGTACTCGCCATATATCTGAATAGAGCGTTTCTCGGCATAAGGGCTGCGAATGTTGAGACCTGCCTTGACGGTAATATCCGTGTCCCAGTCGGTTTCTTCCCAGGAATGCCAGAGCACGCTGACAAAAGGGTAAGCCGTTGACGTGATGACCGGCTTGGTGAGGAGGTAATCGATTCCGGCCTGAGCGCTGTACCGCTTGAGGGGGGTCGAGGTATGGACAATATAGGAGGGTCCGGCGGTGAGGCGCAGACCTTTCCAATCCCAGCCGAAGAGCAGTTCGACGGTCTCGAAGCTCAAGTTGATGCGAGGTTCCTTCAGTTCAGCGTTCTGAGGGAGAAGCAGGAACTCATCCCCCAGGTGAGACGACTGGTGAAAGAGACGCGCCCGGGCAGACCAGACACCATTTCGATAGCCGAGCGGGAAGCCGATAATATAGTCCGCGTTGATCAGATCGAGGGAATCGGAGTCCATATTGAATTGGGCCAGGACTGCCCCGCTGATCCCAAACTGCCAGGCGCCGGTTCCGCTCCCTACAGGTACGCGCACCAGACCGAAGCTATCGCCAAACCCGACCGAACCGACGTTGAAGCTGCTGACGGGGAGGTTAAGGCGAAGCCAGGTGACGTGGGTGCGAGGTTCCTTGGGGCTTGACAATGAATTCACGAAGAGAGAATCGACCGGAAAGAGGGTCGCCGTCCGGCTCTCGACCTGCTCTGTCTGCGCCTGCTCTGTCTGCTCTGTCTGCTCTGTCTGCTCTGTCTGCTCTGTCTGCTCTGTCTGCTCTGTCTGCTCTGTCTGCTCTGTCTGCTCTGTCTGCGCCGGTTCCGCGTCGCTGAATCCGGTGACAAAGGGGAGAAACATGATCAGAATCATGAATAGAATACATTTTTGCATCGTGGTGCCTCATCAAAGAGTGTCATGGTTAGTAGATAAATTAAAAAATCCGGTGGGTACTCCGTAAAGGAACAACATAACGGTTAAAGCTGTAAATCAAAAGGTTAATATCAAAAGGATGAACGCCACCCTCCGTACTGCGAAACTCAAATTATCGCTATGGCCGGACGATCCCCAGCTTCCGCATCCGGGCGCGCAGGGTGCTGGGGTTGAGACCCAAAAGGAGCGCCGCCCCGTTTTTCCCGTCGATACGCCAACCGGCTTTCTGCAACACCTGGAGAACATAATCGTGTTCCAGATCGACCAGAGCGACAACAGCCCGCCCTCTGTTTTTTTCTGTCTGCCGATCCTGTTCAAAGCAATTCAAAACCCGGAGAGTTTGACCCTGACTGATGATCACAGCCCGTTCGATGACGCTTTCTAATTCCCACACGTTTCCGGGCCAGAGGTACTCCTGCAGGTTGTTCATGGTCACTTCAGGGACGGCTGTTATCGTCTTGCCCAGTTTCCGGTTAAATTTGGCCAGGAAATAGTTGACGAGCAGAGGGATATCTTTTTTGCGCGCCCTTAAGGGGGGCATGGTGATAGGGAAGACATTGAGCCGGGAATAGAAGTCTTGACGGAAATTGCCGTTGCGGATCTCTTCTTTCAGGTTGCGGTTGGTGGCCGCGATGATCCGTACATCGGTCTTGATGGTGCGGAGACTCCCAACTCTTTCGAGCTCGCCGTCCTGAATCACCCGGAGGAGTTTACCTTGCAGTTCCAGTGATAGAGTCCCGATTTCGTCGAGGAAAAGGGTGCCGCCATCGGCCAGTTCGAACCGTCCGACCTGTCGGTCATCGACTCGGGTCCCCCCTTCTTTTTCCTCCCCAAAGAGTTCGCGGTCGATACAGTTCACCGGCAAGGCTGCACAGTTGACCGTGATCATTGGCTGGTCCTTGCGCGTACTGCTGCGGTGGATAATCCGCGCCACCATCCCCTTGCCGGTTCCGGTCTCGCCCAGCAGCAGAACGGTGGCATTCAGGGGAGCAACCTGCTCTACCCGCTTGAATACAGACGCAAGACCAGCGCTTTGACCAATGATTTCGTCAAAGCTTATCTGCGGCGTGACCTCTGTCTTGTAAGAAACCTTTTCTGGCAGTATAGGGGTTATCAAAGGTTATATCTCCGTCTATCCATCCGGACGTAACAGCAAGGTTTTCCTGAGCACTATTCGAGACGCGCAGGACAGATTCAGATAAAAAGCAACTTACGTGCCAGAAATGATACAGAGCAAACACAAGGTAAGCGTTTGATTTTAAAAGGAAATAAAAGGGAAAGAAAATTGAAGTGCGACGAAACCGTAAAAACGATCCGTCACATACAATTATACTGTCATATATGACGAATCGCTTTGTGGTTGAGATCCTGCGGGTGTGCGGTTTTTCTCTATTGCCGGGCAATACCCATTTTTCGCATGCGGGCGCGCAGAGTACTGGGGTTGAGCCCCAAAAGGATCGCGGCCCCCTTTTCCCCCTCTATACGCCAACCGGTTTTCTGCAGCACCTGGCAGATGTGATCGTGCTCCAGCTCGGCCAGGGCCTTGATGTCCTGGTTTTCAAACTCACCGCCGCTCTTTTCCACCTCACCCTGGATCGCCTCGAAGCGCTCCAAAACCTGAAGGGAATCCCCCTGACTGGTGATGACCGCCCGCTCGATGATGCTTTCCAGCTCCCGCACGTTGCCGGGCCAGTGGTAGTCCTGGAGGAGGTTCAGGGTGTTTGTCGATACCGTCTCTATTTTTTTACCGATTTTTTTATTAAAGGCAGCAACGAAATGATTCACAAGCAACGGGATATCTTCCTTGAGCTCCCTTAAGGGGGGCAAGGTGATGGGGAAAACATTGAGTCGGTAATAGAGGTCCTCGCGGAACTTGCCGTTGCGAATTTCTTCTTTCAGATCACGATTGGTGGCCGCGATGATCCGCACATCGACCTTGATGGTGCGGGGACTCCCTAATCTTTCGAACTCGCCGTCCTGAATCACCCGGAGGAGTTTACTCTGCAGTTCCAACGGCATTTCACCAATTTCGTCGAGAAAAATGGTGCCACCGTTGGCCAGCTCAAAGCGACCGATCTGTCGGGTATCAGAACCGGTAAAAGCCCCCTTTTCCCGACCGAAGAGCTCACTCTCCACCAGAGTGGCCGGAAGAGTCGTACAGTTGACCGTAATAATTGGCTGGTCCTTGCGCGTGCTGCTGCGGTGGATGACCCGCGCCACCACCCCTTTGCCGGTTCCGGTCTCGCCCAGCAGCAGAACGGTCGCATTCATCGGCGCGACCTGCTGCACCTGAGCATATACGACCGCGAGGGCATCGCTTTCTCCGACGATTTCGCCGAAGTTGTACTTCTGGTCAACCTCTTGCCGCAGGTAGATGTTCTCCTCTTTGAGCCGGTCTTTCAACCGTTTGATCTCCGCATAGGTTTTATGCAGCGATTTTTCTGCCTTTTTACGTTCCTCCACCTCCTGAGTGAGTTGAATATTCGCGCTGCTCAGGTCACGCGTTCGCTCTTGCACCGTCTCTTCCAGCATTTCGTTGTGATTCTGGAGCCTTTTATACAGCATCCGCACTTCCAGCATATTGCGGATCCGCGTCTTGACTTCAATCAATTCAAACGGCTTGCTGACGAAATCCTTGGCTCCGACTTCGAGGGCCCGCAGCTTGTGTCCCGGTTGGGCGGTAATCACCAGAACCGGAATATACCCCGTCGGGTTTTCCGCCTGCAACGCCTCCATCACTTGGAAACCGTCCATCTCCGGCATATGCAGATCGAGCAGGATCAGGTCGTAATTGTTTTCGTGATGCAACGCGCAGACCTCTTCCGGGTGCGTCGTTGAGGTCACGCAGCTATAGCCGGCTTCACTCAACAACTGGTCCAGCAGCTCCACATTGGTCTTCTGATCGTCGACAATCAGGATTTTGGCATTAAGCATTTCGGCTGCGATCATGTTTTTGATTGTCCCTTTTCGGCCGCAATAGCCGCTTCCGTTTTTGCATATTTGAGTGTCAGTTCCAGGGTCGCCACAAACTCAGCAACCTTGATCGGCTTGGTGAGATAACGAAAGAATCCTGCCTCCAGCCCCTTTTCGATATCGCGGGGAATCGCATTGGCACTCAAAGCAATGACCGGGATGTGCGCTGTTTCCGGGATGTCCGCCAGCATTTTCAGGGCATCGATGCCGCTGATGCCAGGAAGATTAATGTCCATCAGGATGATATCAGGGATGGAATTTCGAGCTATCTCGATGCCGGCAATCGCTTCTTTCGCACTCAGAAAGCGGATGTCGGGGCGGCGCCCCAGAAGATCTTCAACCAGCATCAAATTCGCCGGGTTATCCTCGACGTAGAGCAGGGTGCTCTGCTCCTCTTCCGCCTGACCGTCCGTTGTGGCAAAAGTCGGGCATTGGGGTACGTGGGAAGGCTCCTGTTGCTCCGTCGTCCGAATCAGTTCGAACCAGAAGACACTCCCTTCTCCGACTGTGCTTTCCACGCCGATGACCCCTCCCATCAATTCGACCAGTCGTTTACAGACCACCAGGCCGATGCCGGTCCCTTCTTCAACGTCCCCCTTTTGTCCGAGACGGTTAAACGGTTGGAAGAGTTGCCCAAGCTGTTCCTTCGTGAGCCCCGCGCCGGTGTCCCGAACGCTGACCCGAATATAATCCGCAGGGGTCAGGGTACAATTCACCGTAATCGTTCCGTATTGCTTGTTGTATTTGATCGCATTGGAAAGCAGATTGAGGAGCAACTGCTTCACCCTTGTCCGGTCGGCGTTGACAAAGTAGGGCGATTTCGGCCCGGAAAAGATCACCCGGATATCGCGTTCTTTGGCCTGCGGTTCAACCATGACCTCACATTCGCGCAAGACGTCCTCTAGGGATACCGGTTCCAGCGACAGAGAGAGTTTGCCGGACTCGATCAGCGCCAGGTCGAGGATTTCGTTGATCAACTCCAGCAGATACCAGCCGGCCTTGAGAATCTGATCGACGCTCCTCTTCTGGGCGGGGGTCGGCTCCGGTTTTCCCGATTCCATCAGCTGAGCAAACCCGAGGATCGCGCCGAGGGGCGTACGCAGTTCATGGCTCATGCTGGAAAGGAAATCTGATTTGGCGAGGTTGGCTTTTTCGGCCACAGACCTGGCGCTCTCCAGTTCGACGTTCTTTTCCAGCAACGCCTGATCCAGGCGTTTGCGTTCGGTCACGTCGCGGGCCCCGAAAAAGAGCCCCTGCAGCCTGCCGTCTCGGTCGTAGAAGGTGTTGGCGTTAAAGGAGACCACCGTTTCCTTGCTATCCTTGCTATCCTTGGTTCGGGCGGTGAGTTCGTAGTTAGAGATGTTTATTTCTTTCAGTACCCGTTTGATCCCGGCCTCGACCAGCGCCGGATCGGTGAAGTAGTCCTTGAACGGTGCGCCGATCAACTCCTCGCGGGTGCAGCCGGTGAGTGCTTCCATCTGATTGTTGACATCGGTGATGATGCCGGACGAATCGGTGGTGGAAATCGCGTCGATGTTGGCCTCAATCAGGTTGCGGGTATAAAACTGCTGGTCCTGCAGACGCTGACTGAGTTCCTTCTGCTCCTCCTCGATCTGCTTGCGTGCGGTGTTGTCGGTGCCGATGAGCAGATAGCCGATGATCGCCCCCTGATCATCACGCAGAGCGGTAACCGAGACGACCGCCGGGAAACGGCTGCCGTCTTTGCGGATGTAGGTCAGCTCGTAGATATCCTCGATACCACGCCGCGCCTTGAAGACCAGGGCATCGAAGCCCGGGGTGATCTCGGTCTCGAGCTCGGTACTGAGCGCCTCGGCGCGGGCGATAATCTCCTGGGGATCGGAAATATCGGCCGGGGTGTTCTTGTTCACCACCTCGGCGGCGGTGTAGCCGAGCATCTTCTCGGCGCCGACGTTGAAGATCTGAATAACCCCTTTCGCGTCTGTGGCGATGCTGGAGAAGTTGGCGCTGTTGAAAATCGCGCTCTGCAGCGCTCCCGCCTGCAGGAGGGCCTCTTCGGCCTGCTTGCTCGCGGTGTTATCGGTGCCGATGAGCAGATAGCCGATGATCGCCTCCTGATCATCACGCAGAGCGGTAACCGAGACGACCGCCGGGAAACGGCTGCCGTCTTTGCGGATGTAGGTCAGCTCGTAGATATCCTCGATACCACGCCGCGCCTTGAAGACCAGGGCATCGAAGCCCGGGGTGATCTCGGTCTCGAGCTCGGTACTGAGCGCCTCGGCGCGGGCGATAATCTCCTGGGGATCGGAAATATCGGCCGGGGTGTTCTTGTTCACCACCTCGGCGGCGGTGTAGCCGAGCATCTTCTCGGCGCCGACGTTGAAGATCTGAATAACCCCTTTCTCGTCTGTGGCGATGCTGGAGAAGTTGGCGCTGTTGAAAATCGCGTTCTGCAACGCTCCCGCCTGCATCAGGGCCTCTTCGGCCTGCCTGCGCTCGGTAATATCCTCCATGGCCAACAGGATAATATCGGAGCCGATTTTTTCGCGAAAGATCTGCCGGGCACTAAGCAGGATAATCTTGCGCCCGATGCCTGGAAAATCGTGTTCGACCTCATAGTCCTTGATTACGGTATTCTGGGGGAGGATTTCCTCGACCAGAAGCCGCAGCTGGGGAATATCCCATTGCCGGTTGCCGACAGCGTAGATGAAATTTCCGACAGTCTCCTCGGGGGTCACCTTGAATGTCTCGTAGAAGCAGTGGTTGGCGGTGAGAATCTCCAGATCGGAGTCTAGAACCACCAACGGCGCACGCAGGGTTTCAACAATGTTCTCGGAATATTCCCGGGCATCCTGAATTTCTGACTCCAACTCCTTGGCCACCGTGACATCGACGATGGAGGAAAGTATGTCCCTCCCTTGGCTCTCATCCGTGCCCAGAGCGGTACTCTGAATCTGAGCATGGATCACCTGGCCGTTTTTTTTGGTCAGTCTGAGCTCACAACCCTGGATGCCATGATTTTGTAAAACATTTTCGAGATGATCGTTGAAAACTTTCTTCCCCTTTGCATCGGCGATGAAATGGCTGATGGGGCTATTGGTCAGCAGTCCCCGCTCAATTCCGAGCAGACTGGCGCCGGCCAGATTAATTTCCTGAATCCGTCCGCCCTTATCAAAGGTAAAATAGCCGACGGGGGCAAAATCATACAACTCGGTATATTTATCCCGCGAAAACTCGAGTTTTTCCTGAGCGTAGTGAAGTTCTTCGCGCTGCATCTCCAGTTCGATCTGGTGGACCTCAAGTTCATGGACGAGTTTCTGCGTCTCGACTTCATTACCGGGAAATTTCACCGAGGATGTTCTCTGTTCCAACTGCTCTTCGGCTAGCAGCCGCAATTCGTCGTCTGTTAGCGGCTGCCCCTTACTTTTGTTGTTTTTCATAACAAATTCCTCTGACCTTGGAGTGGAAAAACGGTTTTCATTATTCTAAACTGTTGAACCTATCGTCCAGCCTCGATTTGACTCTGGAGCCCAGCAATCTCATCGCGCAGGGTCGTCTCCAGCTTTTTGGCCGCAGTGATGTTGGTAAAGGTGGTTACCACTCCGCTGATCACGTCTTCCATGGTGCGATAGGGCATGATGCGCACCGAAAACCAGCGTCCATCTTTGGTTTCGATCTGTTTTTCCGAAAAGATCAGCGTCCGCAGCACTTCCTCGGCATCTTCGGCCAGGTCGGGATAGCGCAGGTCGCTCACGATATCGGAGAGCGGTCTCCCCACATCCCCCGGGAGGAGTTTGAAGAGCTTGTCCGACCCGGAGGTGAAGCGGCGAATCAGGAGCTTTTTGTCGAGAAAAACGGTGACGCTTTCCGTGCTGTTGAGAAGATTCTTCATATCGTTGTTCACGCGCGACAGTTCCTCCATCTTCGACAGCTGCTCGGCGTTCACCGTCTGCAGCTCTTCATTGAGGGACTGCATTTCTTCCCGGGAGGTGGTCAGCTCCTCGTTGGTCGATTGCAACTCCTCGTTGGCGGACTGCAACTCCTCATTGACCGATTTGAGCTCCTCTTGCGAGGACTGCATCTCCTCGCGGGTCATCTGCAGCTCTTGGCGAACGCGCAGAAGATCCTGCTCCCTTTCGAGAGCCTGGGTATTGTCGACGGGAGACGTTTTCGACCCCTTCGTCGTTTTCTTCTTCGGAGGGGTCGGCACGTCAGTAAAGACGATCATGGCCATCCCCCGCAAGGCCTCCGGCCCTTCGATAGCCTGGATCGTAATATCGACCCGTTGCGATTCGTCGTTTTTCTCAACATGGAGACCTTTGACGGCGACTGCGTCTTTTTGCCGAAAGGCTTTCTGAAAAGCGATTCCCAGGTCAAACCGGAGCCCCTCACGGGCCATGGCATAGATATTCCAGTTGGCTTTCCCCGCCGCCGGCTCCAGATATTTGCCGGTCCGTCCGTTGATATAGAGGATGTCCCCCCGGTTGTTGACCAGTACGGCCGGCGGAGAAAATCTTGCAGGAGCACCTGGTCTGCCAACGACTGGAGGTTAGGCATCGGTTTTGCCGCCGTTAACGTCGACGTCTCTCCCGACAGGGCGGGGGGAAAAGCGGAGGGAAAGACCAGCTGGTCGACCTGAACGGTTTCGCGCCGGCCGAAGAGTCTCAACTTGGTGCTCAGCGGCGCGAAGAGCTCGCCCGAGGCGCTGACAGATTCGGAACTCCCCAAAAAGAGGACGCCACTCGGGTTCAGGCTGTAGTGAAAGAGAGGCAAAAGCCTTTTTTGCACTTCCGGCGTCAGGTAGATCAAAAGGTTGCGGCAGATAAGGATATCCAGCCTGGTGAAGGGAGGGTCCTTGACGACATTCTGTGTGGCGAAAGTCACCATCTCCCGGATCTCCTTGCCGACCCGGTAGCTCCCCTCTTCCTGGACAAAGAACCGGCGGAGCCGAGTGGGGGAAACGTCGGCGGCAATGTTCACCGGGTAGATTCCAGGGCGGGCTCTGTCGATCCCGTCCTTGTCCAGATCGGTGGCAAAGATCTGCAGGGTGAAATTCATCTCCGACTTGATCTGTTCCAGCGCCTCCTTGAAGACGATTGCCAAGGAATAGGCTTCCTCGCCGGTGGAACAGCCGACCGACCAGGCTCGCAGAACTTCGCCATCTCGGTGTTCTTCAAGGAGAGCCGGAATGACCTCGTCCCGCAGTTTATCCCAGGCCTCCCGGTCACGGAAAAAATTGGTTACCCCGATGAGCAGTTCCTTGAAAAGAAGTTCCAATTCCTGAGGGTTCTCCTGCAGATAACGGACGTATGCACTGATTTTGACCAGCTTGTGAATGCTCATGCGTCGTTCGATCCGGCGGTCCAGAGTATTCTTCTTATACATGGAGAAGTCGTGACCGGTCTTGGACCGCAGCAGAATGAGGATTTTGGCCTGAGAGTTTTGTTCCTCCTCGCCCAGGGGGCGTGGGGTCTTGGCAATGACACGGGCATGACTGAGAAATTCAAGGATCTTGCCGGGGATCGCCCCGGCCGGGGCGATCAGGTCGGCCAGTTCGGCATTAATGACGCTTCGCGGCATACTGTCGAACTTGGCGGAGGCTGGCTCCTGCGCCAGCACCAGCCCCCCTTTCTCCTTAATGGCCCGCACGCCGATGGTGCCGTCCGACCCCATGCCGGAGAGGATGACGCCGACAGCGTATTGTTGTTGATCTTCGGCCAGAGAGCGGAGGAAGAAATCGATGGGGAGGCGCAAGCCCCGGGGTTCCGACGGTTCGAACAGCTGCAACTTACCGTGCAGGATCGACATGTCCCGGTTGGGGGGGATCACGTAGACGCAGTCTGGCTTGACCTCCAGATCGTCTTTCACCAAGAAAACCTCCATGTCAGTGGCGCGCTGAAGGAGCTCGGGCATGAGCCCCTTATGAGTCGGGTCGAGGTGTTGGATGACCACAAAGGCGAGACCGCTTTTCTCCGGTACCCGGCCGAGAAATGCCTCCAGGCCGCTGGCGGAGGCGCCGATGCCGACAATGGGAAAAGGTGGGGCGCTTTTCGGTGCCGGGTTCTTTTTGGGTCGAGACGTCACGTGTTTAGCTCCATTGTCCGCTGACACCTTTGTTTATTAGCGTTGCGCATTCTATCACGCCTTACTTAGAAATAGCCGCATAATTCGGGACACCGACCCTGATTTTCCAGCGAAACTTCCTCAGCATTATACAGTTCCGTCAAATATTGAGGGAAAGCCGCCATCACCTCCCGCCTCTCTCTCGCCTGCGCACATCCTTAACTTTCCGTTATTAAACGCTTATTTTTCAACAAAATACAAGTCCCGGGCTTGGCATGCTCCTTGCCATTGTAGTTAAGTATCCTTCATTTCGTCGACGAATCAACCCTTACCAAAAAGGACAGCTTTTCTAAACAGAGGGGATGAATGGATTTGAAGCAATAAAGACCAAAGAGAGGAAGCACAAAAGAACGGTTGGATGAAATTAAACGTATTTTAACTGAGTTTTACGGGAGGCAATAATGAAAAGATTGAGAATGATGAAGATGTGTCTAGGCTCTGGCTTGTTGTTGGGAATTTTTCTTCTCTCCGGTTGCGGCGGCGAAGCCGGCGGCGGTCACTGGGATGCACCGACGGGTAATATAGATAAACCATTGACTTCCATCGCGGTGACGCCAGTAGCGCCATCCATCCCCATTGATGGTATTCAACAATTCACGGCCACTGCTACATATGACGATGGGTCGACCGGCGACGTAACAGCCTCTGCCAGTTGGACTTCGGCCACTCCCGCCGTGGCCACCGTTGCACCGACCACTGGTCTTGCCACCGGCGTGACCAGCGGTGTCTCCGATATCACGGCCTCTTTCGGCGGCCAGATTGCGACTGTCACATTAACTGTAACCCCCGCAATATTGACTTCCATCGCGGTGACGCCAGTAGCGCCATCCATCCCCATTGATGGTATTCAACAATTCACGGCCACTGCTACATATGACGATGGGTCGACCGGCGACGTAACAGCCTCTGCCAGTTGGACTTCGGCCACTCCCGCCGTGGCCACCGTTGCACCGACCACTGGTCTTGCCACCGGCGTGACCAGCGGTGTCTCCGATATCACGGCCTCTTTCGGCGGCCAGATTGCGACTGTCACATTAACTGTAACCCCCGCAATATTGACTTCCATCGCGGTGACGCCAGTAGCGCCATCCATCCCCATTGATGGTATTCAACAATTCACGGCCACTGCTACATATGACGATGGGTCGACCGGCGACGTAACAGCCTCTGCCAGTTGGACTTCGGCCACTCCCGCCGTGGCCACCGTTGCACCGACCACTGGTCTTGCCACCGGCGTGACCAGCGGTGTCTCGGATATCACGGCCGATTTCGGCGGCCAGACTGCGACTGTCACATTAACTGTAAATCCCGCAACCTTGACCTTGCTCCAGGTGACGCCTGCTTCGGCTTCCATCGCGGTGGGTGGCACCCGGCAGTATACGGCGCGGGCGACTTATAGCGATTCGTCAATTCTCATCGTGACACCATCGTCCAGTTGGACTTCGGCTGACACCGCCGTTGCCACCATCTCGGCCAGCGGTCTTGCGACCGGCGTGACCACCGGCAGCTCGGATATCACGGCCGATTTCGGTGGAATGACTTCGACAGCGGCGATTTTAAACGTTGACGATACACTCATCGCAACGATCATCCCCAGCGCGTCTTGTACAGTAGACAGTGGCCCCACCATCCCCACGGTCACCACGTCTAACCCCACCAGTGGCAACCCCTTTGCGTCGACCAGCACCGCGGGTGTCGCCAATAACGGCAAATTGATTACCGCCACCTTCAGCCTGGCGATGGATCCGGCAACGATCGAGTCGGCCACTGCGCCGCTCACCTTCACGATCTTTGAGGCAGTAAACTTAAACCTTGTGGCCGGTACCGTCACCATGGATGCGACAAACAAGATTGCGACCTTTACCACCGACGCAGCTCTCTTGCCCGATATGGATTATACGGCGGCTATTACGACCGACGCCATGAGCGCTGGCGCCGTCGCCATCGCCTGTCCCTATGAATGGGACTTCACCACCGTCACCCCTCCGGCCATAGGTCTCGGGCCGGTCAACCTTGGCGCGGCCGCAACCTTCGGCAGTGCTTCTACCGCCGGGATTGTAAACGTCGGCGCGACCACGGTCAACGGCGATGTGGTCCTGGATCCGAATGCTACCTGTAATGGTGTGACTGTTGGGAGTGCCGGACTTATCGGCCAATGTAACGGTATCGCCCCCACGATCAAGGGGGAAGTCATCAGTCCCCTGTATCCCGATGCAGGCGTGACTTCCGGCAACATCGTTGCCGATTTACGGGCCGCTTATATCGCCCTTTCCCCGGCGCAGATGAGTACCGGAGTCACCACCCTTGGCGATGGCACGACCATGGGCGCCGGGGCCGGAACCGCCCCCGTGACCAACGACAACCTGTTCTTCCCCGGTATCTACAAAACCACCGCAGGGGGGATGCTGATCACGGGCGATCTCACCCTCGACGGCCAGGGCGACTCGAATGCGGTCTTCGTTTTCCAGTCCGATAGCTCCATCAAAACGGCTGCCACCGGCGCCGGCGATCCTCACACCCGGATCCTTTTGACCAATGGCGCCAAAGCGTCCAACGTCTTCTGGTGGGTTGGCAGTAATGCGGCGACCCTGGGAAGTTACTCTATCTTTCAAGGTAACATCCTGTCCTATAGCGACATCACCATGGAAAGCGGCGCATCCTCCTGCGGCAGATTGTTTGCCGGGGCGTCTACGGATGGTGCATTTGTCTTCGGTGATAATATCGTTTCGGTCCCGGGGAACGTGAATGCTCCTGCTGGCTGCGAGTAAGGGCGAGAGGTCTTCACTGTAAAAACAGGATAAAAAAGGGGAGACAGGTCAATTCAGTCTTCAGCCTGCCTCCCCTTACCTTCTGCAACTATTGAATTTGAACAATACGATGATAATGACAACTAAGATTCGCCAACATGATTCAGGGAGGAACAGATGAAAAAGAGATATTCAGTGATTCAGTTGAAAAAGAAGATGGTGCCAGTACTGTTGGCGGTTGCTTTGCTCTTCCCCTTGGTGGCTCACGCCGAGATCAAGGCCAAGAGCTTTGAGCTGAGTCCATTTATCGGCTACCACTTTTTTGAAGAAGACCAGAACCTGCAAGACGACTTTGTTTACGGCGGCCGCGTTGGCTATAACATCACCAACCGTTTCGCTATCGAAGGGGCTCTGGAATACATCAACACCAGCGTTGATGACAAAAGCCAGCCCTTTACCACTGAGGGGCAGTTTACATCTCCGATTAATGGCGTAGATATGATGTCCTATCATCTGGACGTCCTTTATCATTTCATGCCAGAGAGTAACTTCAACCCCTTCCTCGCCGCCGGTTACGGCGCCGCGCATTACAGCCCCAAGATCAACGATGAAAACCTGTCGGTTATCAGTTATGGTGCCGGCGCGAAGTACTGGGTGGCCGAAAACATCGGGCTGAGAGCCGATCTCAGAGACAATCTGGTATTGGATGAGACATTTCACAATGTCGAAGCGACCCTAGGGGTTATCTTCAGATTCGGCGGCGAAGCCGAAGCCGCTCCGGTCGTGAAGCATGAACCGGCGGCCAAGCCGGTTGAAAAGAAGTTTGTCGCCGCCCCGGTTGAAGAAGAGATTGCGGTTCTGAGATTTATGGACGTTCATTTCAATTTTGACCAGTCGACCCTCAAACCCGAAGCGAAGAGAAGTCTGGATAAATACATTAAAGTCCTGAAGGAAAACCCCAAGGCTAAAATCCGCATAGAAGGATATACCTCCGAAATGGGGACGGAAGAGTATAACCAGGACTTGAGTAAAAAAAGAGCCAATGCCGTCAAGTCCTACCTCGTTAACGAAGGGGGGATCGAGTCGAGCCACCTTAAGACAACCGGTTATGGTGAGACCGACCCGAAAAGATATGAAGCGAACCCTGACAAAATCAGATCGAAAGCCGCAAAGGAAAACATGCGCGTTCTTTTTGAAATCAACTTGCAATAAGGGGAACAGGTTCGGACAGGGAGTATTTTTCCCGACCCTTAATTAGTTCATGACGGGCAAAGATGCTCGTCTCTAAAAACACAAAGAAGCCCGCGAGCCTTTATCGGTCGCGGGCTTCTTTGTGTTTTCAGGGTTTATCCGACGAATTATTCCCGCGCCTGGCGTCGAAGCCATGATCCTCGATCGGTACGCCCTGCTCATCACATTGGTACCCCCTTTTCTTCCTCAGCCCCCACAACATTTCAAGGATCCGCCAAATATTGTAGCTCCGACGATGGCTCGATTTGATTAAAATGCCAAGAGCGACAAGGTAAGCCATCGCATTTATTGGAAAATAAAGATTTTGTTCTGTCCGTAACAGTTGGCATACTGATTGCATATACACATAACTGTATTGAGTTTTCACCGACATTTTCTCTGCTTTTAGATTTTTCATGCCTATAGAACCAGTACCGAATTGGCCTGACCGCAAATAATTTCTGTCAGGTGAGTGGGTGAACAACAAACGTTTAGTTTTTTCTTTTTGAAAGGAGTTTTTATGAAAAAGTTTAAGGTACCGAAAGCTTATTTAGGACTCATGTTGCTTTTCAGTGTTTTTGCCTTCCTGCCAGGGTGCGGCGGAAACTCCGATGGTCAACCAGCTGTCATCACGGCGTTTTCGCTTGATGGCGTATCCGGCACAATTAATGAGCCCGCAAAATCGATTGCGGTCAATTTGCCCTACGACACAGATGTAACGGCACTTCAGGCCACCTACACAACAAACGCGGCAGAGGTAACCGTCGATTCGACGGTGCAGACAAGTGGTGAAAGCGCGAACGATTTCGGCGCGCCCCTGACCTACACCCTCATCGCGACGGACGGCAGCTCGTCAGCCTATGAGGTCGGCGTCACTCTGGCCCCGAACACGGCCAAAGCCATGACGGCCTTTTCGTTTGCCGACTATGCCGGAACGACGGCTATCAATGAAACAGACAAAACCATCGCCGTGACCGTACCCTACGCAACCGACGTAACGGACCTGGTTGCGACCTTCGCCACCACCGGTGACAGCGTCATGATCGGCACCGCGGTTCAGACCAGCGGCGCAGCACCTGGGAATGATTTCACTTCTGCAGTGGCCTACATCGTCACTGCGGCCGACGGCGTTAGCGAAACCTATACCGTTACCGTGACAGAGGCCGCCAACACGGCCAAGGTGATGAGCAGCTATTCCTTTGTCGGGTACGACGGGGCGGCAGTGGTCATAACCGACAATTCCATCACGGTAACTGTGCCTTTCGCGACGAACGTAACGAACCTGACTGCGAACTTCGCCACCACCGGTGACAGTGTCACGGTCGACGGTTCGATTCAGACCAGCGGCGAAAACGCGCACAACTTCACAAGTACTATCACCTATACCGTAACCGCGGCTGACGACACATTCACGGAATATATCGTGACCGTGGAACTAGCCCCGAGCACAGCCACAGCGATTACAGACTATTCCTTTGCCGACATCACCGGGGCGACAGGGGTTATCACTGGAACAGACATCGCAGTGAGCGTGCCCTTCAACACCGACTTAACGAGCCTGAAAGCGACCTTTGCCACCTCCGGTGAGATCGTTAAGGTGGGCGCGACTGATCAGAACAGTGGATCAACCATGAACGACTTCGATGTTGCTGGCAATACCCTTACCTACACCGTAACCGCGGCTGACGGCATCACCACCGAGTACTATAACGTGACCGTCACTGTGGACGCCAATACGGCCAAGGCGATTACTGACTATTTCTTTGTCGATTCCAATGGTGATGAAATAGCGGCGGAAATGAATATCAATGAAGCCGCCAAGACAATAGAGGTACTCCTGCCGGTTGGGACCGACAGAAAGGCTCTGGTTGCGGCATACACCACCACCGGTGATTATGTGTATATCTACCTTCCTGCTGCTGATAAATTTGTTCCGCAGGAGAGTGGTCTTACAGAAAATGACTTTTCCGCTTCTGTTTCTACTCCCGTTATCTACACCGTATCCGCTGCAGATCTCACAACGGTCGATTATCTCGTAACCGTGAGCCTGGGTGACGCACTAGGTCCCATAGCGGTCAACCTTGGAACCGCCGGTGATTTCGCAATTCTGGCAGAATCGGGTGTTTCAGCCACGGGTGTTACCCACGTGACTGGCGATATCGGTCTGAGCCCTTTAGCCGCGTCTAACATCACCGGATTTGATCAGAGCGCAGATTCGTCCAATACATTTTCAACCTCGGCGCTAGTGACCGGCCGTATCTACGCCGCCGACTATACTCCGCCTACTCCGACCAAGATGACCACCGCCGTGGGCGACATGCATACCGCCTACACCGACGCCCAAACCCGAGTAGACCCGGACTTCCTTAACCTGTATGCCGGAGAAATCGGCGGCCAGACCCTCGTTCCCGGTCTCTACAAATATGGTACCGGACTTGCCATCTCAACTGATGTAACCCTCACGGGTGGGGCTAATGACGTCTGGATCATTCAGGTCGACCAGGACCTCACCGTGGCTAACGACGTCATCGTAACCCTCAGCGGCGGAGCCCAGGCCAAGAACATCTTCTGGCAGGTCGCCGGCCAGGCGAATCTTGGAACCACGGCCGACTTCAAGGGGATTATCTTGTGCAAAACGCAGATCGCCTTTAATACCGGCGCCATGTTGAACGGTAGGGCTCTGGCCCAGACCGCGGTAACCCTGGATGCTACCACCATTACCGAGCCCACACCATAAGGCTTGTAGCGACTCGTCTAAAACAGATGAGACTGGATCTCCCCGGAGTTTTTAACTCCGGGGAGATCCTCCTTTTTTATGATCGATGGCCGGCGAAACTGGCCGGTACCAGCAAAAGAAACAAGGAAGTCCGCGCCCGGTTACCGGCCGCGGACTTCCTTGTTTTATTTTCAACCAAGTTAATCGTGGCCAGCAGAGTCTAAATTCGATTTCTTAGGAGCGATCCAGAAAGGCCAGTTATCCTTTCATTATCCACCACATTTAACGGTTTCGTTAAATATGCCGGCCAAAAGTGGTCCCTTCTTCAACCGTTTAAAATAGAAATAATTCAACATAATCGGCAACTTAAACAGAAAACGCCGCGTTGGCACACAAAGTGTAATATACTTAATCAACAAGTCATCAGGCTTGTCACCATTCAAACGAGGAGAATATGAAATGTGTAATAAATTTAAAACCAGTTTAAGTTTTTTGGGATTGTTCCTGATCGTCGCTCTTTCAGGTTGCGGCGGCGGAGACGGTGTAGTTAGTGCTGGGGCGGATCAGGGCCCCACTGGGACCGTCAGTGTAGCAGAGGGCGCTGTCGAACTTGGAATGGCCGGCAATTATGCGATCCTGGCAAAAACAGGTGTTTCAACTGTTCCCCCTTCGGTCGTGACCGGCAATGTGGCTGTGAGTCCAGAAGCCCGCATCGCTTTGACTGGCTGGGATCTGGTGTCTGAACCGACGGACACCTATTTTACCTCATCGCAGGTGGTTGCACCTGGCAAACTCTTTGCGGCCGATAACGTGGGGGGAACAACCTCTGTTGACCTGACCACCGCCGTAACCAATATGGGCACCGCCTACACCGATGCCGCCGGTCGGACCGCAACTTCGGCCGAGACAACCAACCTCGGTGCCGGCACTCTGACTTCCGAGACACTTGCTCCGGGCGTCTATGAGTGGGGAACTTCTCTTAACATCCCGACCGATCTCACGCTCGATGGCAGCTCAACCGACGTCTGGATCTTCAAGATTGCCGGGACCCTCAACATGGCCGCTGCCAAGAGCGTAATTCTGGCCGGTGGTGCTCTCCCCGAGAACATCTTCTGGCAGGTAAGCGAAGGGGTTACCGTTGGAGCAGGTAGTCATTTCGAGGGAATTATTCTCGGTCAGACTAACATCACCTTCGGTAATCTTACCTCGATCAACGGGCGGATGATGGCGCAGACCGCTGTTGTTCTTGACGCAACCACAGTAACCCTTCCCTAAAGGGAGGAATCAACTGAGTTAAATCAAGTGGAGAGGTGATCAATTGGGTTCACCTCTCCACTGAATCTAAGAAAGGGTCCCAAGGAGGGGCCAAATATGAAAAAGTTTATGAGCTTTACCAACAAATGGGTCTTGACCCTGCTCCTCGCGGTTCTTGCGGCCGGGTGCGGCAGCGATAACAGCAGCACCCCGATCACCCAAGATCCAACCCTCGACAGCGCAAAGGCTATCAGCACTTACTCGCTGAAAGATGCAAACGGGGCTATAACGAGTGGGACTATCATTGAAAAAGATAAGACCATAGCAGTCACCATGCCCTTCGCTACCGACATGACCGCCCTAGTCGCGACATTCGACACCTCTGGGTCGAGCGTGATGGTTGGAACTGAGGTTCAGACCAGCGGCGAAGCGCCGGGGAATGACTTTACTCTCCCGGTGGACTACCTCGTCACCGCAGCAGACAGCACTACGGCAACGTACACTGTTACCGCAACCGCTGCTCTGGCCGATGCCAAGACCATTACCAGCTTTTCGGTTAATGGCGCATCAGGAACTATCAATGAACAGACCGGTACCATCTTGGTGCCTGTGACAGCGGGAGATGATGTCACCGATCTGCCTGCGACATTCGCAACAACCGGGACCTCCGTCATGGTCGGGTCTGTTACACAGGAAAGTGGCGTTACCAAAAATGATTTCACCAATCCGGTGGTCTACACGGTCTACGACAGCAACAATAATTCTGTCGACTATACCGTGACACTGGACCTCCCCATCGGTCCCAAAACGGTCAACCTTGGCACCGCCGGTGATTTTGCGATTCTGGCAGAATCGGCTGTTTCAGCCACGGGTGTTACCCACGTGACTGGTGATATCGGTCTGAGCCCTTTAGCCGCGTCTAACATCACCGGATTTGATCAGAGCGCAGATTCGACCAATACCTTTTCAACCTCGGCGCTAGTAACCGGAAAAATCTACGCCGCCAACTATACTCCGCCTACTCCGAGCAAAATGACCACCGCTGTGGCCGACATGCATACCGCCTACACCGACGCCCAAACCCGGGTAGACCCGGACTTCCTTAACCTGTATGACGGAGAAATCGGCGGACAGACCCTCGTTCCCGGTCTCTACAAATATGGCACCGGGCTTGCGATCTCAACTGATGTAACCCTCTCGGGTGGGGCTAATGACGTCTGGATCATTCAGGTCGACAAGGACCTCACCGTGGCTAACGGCGTCATCGTAACCCTCAGCGGCGGAGCCCAGGCCAAGAACATCTTCTGGCAGGTCGCCGGCCAGACGAATCTTAAAACCACGGCCGATTTCAAGGGGATCATCTTGTGCAAAACGCAGATCGCCTTTCAAACCGGCGCCGTATTTAACGGTAGGGCTCTGGCCCAGACCCAGGTAACCCTGGACGCTACCACCATTACCGAGCCTGCGCTGTAATACAGAACCCCCTCTGGCGAGCAAGCCAGAGGGGACTTATCAAGTTACCTTGATTGCAGATACCGTAATAACAAAACCGTAGCAAGTTTGAACGCAAGAGAGAAAAAGGGAGACAGGCGATCATTTAAGTCTGTCTCCCTTTGTTTTAACAACTAATGCCAAATGAGGTGTTCGAAAAATAAACACCCCGCTCAAAGACCCCATCAGACAAACTGTGGCATTTGGTGGATTTATTAAATGTGACGGTTTTTCTTGACGGTTCCTCCCGCCCCATCCGCAACCTTCATTTTGATTTCCCCAACAGAAACGAAAGCTTAGCTTTACAAAATGAGCGAACACTCTCTCGGCATGGTACTTGCTCACTACTATGACTAAGGCCACGAATTCTCTGTGAGCACTCGCCAGGGTATTCGCCAATCGGTTTTCAACCTGAAAAGGTAGCGGCAAGCGCCGATTAATAATCTATACGTATCCTCGGCATCTCACTCGTAAATGATTATTTATTGTTTCGCTAAAGAGGAGAGTGCCGAAACCAGCGATCATCGCTGGCAAATAGGAGCAGGTAAAAAACGTAGTTTCACCAAGTTCAAAGGAGAAGGTATGAAAAGATTCAAGATAAAGGCTTATTTCGTATTGTCGTTGCTTTTGGGAGTTTTCCTCTTATCAGGCTGTGGCGGAGGTAGCACGGCAACCGACGCAGGGGCAGACATCACCTCAATTGCTGTCACGCCTGCCGATCCGAGCATTCCCAGCGGCGTGGACCAACAGTTCACCGCTACGGGCACCTATGTGGACGGCACCTCGGTTGACATCACCGCATCGGCCATCTGGTCATCAGCGGCGCCAGATTATGCCACGGTGGATGAGAGTGGCCTTGCCACCGGGGTTACCGCCGGTTCGTCGACCATTACCGCAACGGTAGGCAGTAAATCAGGCAGTTCCATACTGACTGTCACGACAGCGACCCTGGTTTCCATTGCCGTCTCCCCGGTTGATCCCACCCTCCCCCTTAACCTGACCAAGCAGTTTGCTGCGACCGGAACCTACTCGGATGGCTCTATTACGGATGACTATACTAGAGATTTGACCGCATTGGTCACCTGGACATCAGGAACGCCCTCGGTTGCCTCGATGGACCCCAGCGGCCTCATCACCGCAAAGTTAGCCGGTTCGTCGGTCATTACCGCAACCCTGGGCAGCATCTCAGATAACACCAACTTGACCGTCACGGCTGCAACGCTGGAGAGTATTGACATCACTCCCGCTCCTATTGCTCCTCTTACTGCTCTTAACCTCGAAATTGGGCAGACTAAAAACTTAACAGCCACCGGAAACTACTCGGACAGCTCGACAGAGGATATTACCTCTGCGGCTACCTGGGCCTCTGATGATACCTCGGTTGCCACTATGAATCCGAACGGCCTGGCAATCAGCGGTCGTGTCACCGGTGAGGCTGCCGGCGACGCCGTAATCATAACCGCAACTCTGGGCAACGTATCAGCGAATACCAACATAAACGTTATGGCCAAACTGCCCAACAACCCGCTGGCACCTAATCTGGGTGAAATCGATCGTTTCGTCATCCTCGCTGCCCAGAAGATCGACACCACCCCCGGTTCAGCCATTGTCGATGGGGATCTGGGTATTCTTGACCAGGCCCGTAGCTATTACACAGGATTCACCCCCGCAGCCACCGCAGAATTTGTCGAACTGACCGACGGCTTGTCGTATGCGGCAGATGATGCCACCCCGCCGTACGTGATCCCGACCCCTTATGCCTCGATGGTGGCATTCATCAATCAGTCGAGAACCGACCTCGGGATCGCGTATAGCTTTTTGGCCTCTGACCCCAATCCGAATGTCGCAACCCAGGTCTGCCCGATTGAACTCGGGGCCCAGACCTTCACCCGTGGCGTTTACAAAACGGCCAAAGACGTCACCATCCAGACCGGCGACCTCACTCTCGATGCCGAGGGCGATCCAGATTCCGTCTTTATTTTCACCATCGACGGAAAACTGACCACCGGCGCTCCGGGTGGCAACATCGTTCTCACTGGCGGCGCGCAGGCCAAGAATGTCTACTGGAGAACGGCCGGAACGACAGAACTCGGGACGAATACGGACTTCTACGGCAATATCTTCGCATGGACGCAGGTCAATGTGCGGACCGACGCTACCGTCACCGGACGACTCTTTGCCGTCACGGAACAGGTTACACTCGATTCCAATAACGTAACCAAAGCACCTTAGGTTTAAGCTAAGCGTTAGAGAGAGAAAAGGGAGACGGGTAAAAGCCTGTCTCCTCTTTTTTCAGGTCAAAGACAATCGATGAGAAAATCTGCAACAATTCGTGCGCGGCACGCCCGCTTCCGCGTCAGTTGCTGACATTATGCAAGCAGTTACTAGTAGTTCGTTTCAGCAATAGGATTACAAATCATGCCAGCTCCAGGTCGAACTTCTTCCAACGGAAGGGAACGGGAGCTTCATTGATTTCATCAATTCCTTTGAGTATGCGCTCCTTCAGTTCT
>Ga0314774_1000670_pt1 | contig 25468 bp, 26 predicted proteins | sample MetaGCBIA2018_FD_204515 | JGI IMG/M metagenome (GOLD analysis project Ga0314774, IMG submission 204515) | Cryopeg brine microbial communities from Beaufort Sea near Barrow, Alaska, United States - CBIA 2018 | ecosystem: Environmental > Aquatic > Marine > Coastal | place: USA: Alaska | collected...
TTCAGGGCTGGGATTGTAAGCGCGGCCCGCGCAGACGCAAAGCGCCTGTGGCTCACTGCGTTAGTGTTTGCGCGGTTTCGCGCGGCTGGTCGGCTCGGCTTGCAGGGGGTCGTCGGGCCAGTAATGTTTGGGATACCGGCCCTTCATATCCTTTTTGACCTCCAGATAGCTGCCCGTCCAGAAGCCCGCCAGATCCTGTGTTACCTGCACCGGGCGACGGGCCGGTGAGAGCAGGTGAAGCTTGAGTGCGACCCGGCCGCCAGCAATACGCGGTGTATCCACGCTGCCGAACATTTCCTGCAGACGCACGGCAAGCACCGGCGGGGTTTCACTGTAATCAATACGCATGTTTGAACCGGTGGGTACCGTCCAATGGGTCGGCGCCTGTTCATCCAGTTCGCGTGGTAACGGCCAGGGCAGCAGACCCGTCAGAATGGCGGCCAGATCCAGATTACCGAAGTGAGCAAGACGGCTGACCTTGCCGAGCCACGGCGCCAACCACTGTTCCAGACTGTCGAGTAACTGCTGATCCGATAGATCGGGCCAGCGGCTGGCTTCAGCAGACTGCCCATCCACCGTTCTCAGCAGCGCGATACGAGCCTGCCACTGACGCAGGGCAGGCGTCCAGGGCAGCAGCGCCAAACCCTGTTTGCGCACTACCTGGCATAGGGCCTCGCTGCGCTGGGCCGGATCGATCCGAGCCAGGGGCTCGCGGCTGAACACCAGTGAACCGAGCATACTCTGCCGTTCGGCGAGCAAGGTCTCACTGCGCGGATCCCACTCCAGGGTCTCACGACTGACCAGTAACTCTGGCAGATACCGTTCTATTAAGTCCGGATCCAGCGCTGCAGCGAGAAAGAGGCGCACGCTACTTTGCCCGGCGTGGCCCCCCAAGCTGGCTACGGCGAGCCATTGCCGACTTTGCAGACTGTCGACATTGCCAAATGCAGCCGAGCGGCCATTGGCCAAGCGATATTCACTGCCCGCTTGGCCACGGCGACAGGCGATACGGTCCGGATAGGCCATCGCCAGGAGCAGTCCAATCCATTGCTCTGCATTGCTATCGGGCACCTCCTTCGACACCGGACGGCGCTCGATGAACCGACGCCACTGCTTCGCCAGCGTCTGCGCACGCAGCAACGCACCCCGGTCTACTGACAATTCGGCGCGCGAATCAGCGAACACAGCCAGACGCCTTGCCAGGTCCGCATCGTCCACACCTCGCAGCAGATCACGCTCACTGACAACCGCCGCCACCCGACAGGCCATTACGCCCAGACCCAGACTCTGACCGCGCAGCAGCATATGCGCCAGTCGCGGATGCATGGGCAATTCTGCCATGGCGCGGCCGTGGGATGTCTGCAGCCAGCCGCCAGCCCCCTGTTGCAATGCACCCAGACGCTCCAGCAACTCGCGGCCTTGCTGCAGCGCGGCAGAGGGCGGTGGATCGAGCCAGGCCAGTTCACTTGCCTCCTGGATACCCCAGCCGGCTAACTGCAGGGCCAAAGGGGCGAGATCAGCCTGTAATATTTCTGGTTCGCTGCGCGCAGCCAGTTGATCCTGCTGAGTCACCGACCACAGCCGATAGGCCACACCTGGTTCCAGCCGGCCAGCCCTACCAGAACGCTGGTCAGCGGCCGCGCGGGACACCCGCACGGTGTGCAAACGGGTCATACCCGATACCGGGTCGAACGCCGGCTGACGGGACAGTCCGCAGTCAATAACGATCCGCACCCCCTCGATAGTCAAGCTGGTCTCGGCTATCGAAGTGGCCAGCACAACCTTGCGCTGGTCAGAGGTTATCGGCGCTATGGCCAGGCGCTGGCTGGCAAAGTCCAGCTCACCGTGCAACGGCATGATCTGGACAGCAGACTGGTTGCCTAGGGCCTCGTTAAGCTGTCGCTCTATTCTGCGGATCTCGCCAACACCGGGCAGGAAAACCAGAATACTACCGGTCTCCTCGGCCAGTGCCTGGAGCACGCATTGCAGCACCGACGAATCTATTGGTTGGCCTGGACGAACCGAATTGCCATAGCGCACATCCACCGGATACTGGCGACCCTGGCTGCTGACAAGGGGTGCGCCATCAAGCAGTTCGCATACCGCTCCAGCATCCAGCGTCGCAGACATCACCAGCAGCTTGAGGGGTGGATCATCGCGCAGGTACTGCTGTGCCTGCAAACACAACGCCAGACCCAGATCGGCATCCAGACTGCGCTCATGGAATTCATCAAAGATGACCAGCCCTACGCCAGGTAATTCCGGATCGGCCTGCAGCAGACGCTGCAATATACCTTCGGTAACTACCTCGATACGCGTGGCCGCACTGACCCGACTTTCCAGTCGAATACGGTACCCCACTGTCTGACCCACCGGCTCGCCTAGCAATTGCGCCAGCCGCTCGGCCGCTGCACGCGCAGCAAGTCTGCGTGGCTCAAGCATGATGATCTTTTGGCCCTGCAACCAAGGACTGTCCAGTAGTGCAAGGGGCACCATGGTCGTCTTGCCGGCGCCTGGTGGTGCCTGCAATACAGCCGCAGGATGATCAGCCAACGCGCTTTTAAGCTCCGGCAGTATCAGGGTAACGGGCAAATCATTCATTCGAGTGCGGCGCCAGACATAAAAGAAGCTATCATACCTCCTATAGGACACTGTCTGCGGCACGCTTCGCTGCACGTTGTCGAGAACTTCTGCTGTTCAATGCCAAGAGAGCCAACCATGAGAATGAAACCCGTTGCCTGCGCCCTACTGACAGTCGTGCTCACCAGCCAATTGGCCGCGTGCGGTACTGTTTTCTACCCCGAGCGCCGGGGGCAGATCAGTGGCCAGATCGACTCAGGCGTCGCGATCCTAAACGGTATCGGACTGTTGTTTTATCTAGTGCCCGGCGTCATAGCCTTCGCCGTAGACTTTGCTACCGGCGCCATCTACCTGCCCGATTCACGCTACAGCGTGGCACCGGAAAAGTTGAACAATGCCGTCGGGACGGATGGCCGGGTTGACCCGCTGAAACTCAAGGCCATCTTGCAGCAGGAGCTCAATCTCGATCTGCCGCTGGAGCATGCCCAGCAAATGGATCGCCCAGGCGCTGCTCAGCTGGCAGCACTAGGCATGCCACCACGCGCCTGATGAATACACCTGAATATCTGGAACCGACAGAACGTGAGCGACTGCTCAAGCTCGCGACCTATGCCTCGGTGGGGGTTGCGTTCGGGCTGATAGCGTTGAAGGGTGGCGTCTGGTTCGCTTCCGGATCAGTCAGCATACTGGCCTCGCTGATCGACTCGCTGATGGACAGTGCCGCATCGGTTATCAATCTGTTCGCCGTGCGCTATGCGCTCAAGCCCGCGGATCGCGAACACCGATTCGGCCATGGCAAGGCCGAGGCCCTGGCAGGTCTGGCGCAGGCTGCGTTCATTGTCGGCTCTGCGGTCCTGGTGCTGCTGCAGGGCGTCGGGCGGCTGCTTGATCCGCAGCCCATCAGTGCCACCTGGCTGGGTATCAGCGTAATGGTATTGTCGATTATCGCTACGCTGGGCCTACTGGCTGTCCAGCGACATGTGATAAAGCGTACTGGCTCGACTGCGATCAACGCGGACTCGATTCATTACCGCTCCGACCTGCTGCTCAACGCCAGCGTGATAGTCGCGCTATTACTGGCCGCTTACGGTATCCAACGTGCCGACGCCCTGATGGGACTGGGTATCGCACTGTATATAGGCTATAGCGCACTGCGCATTGGTCTTGATGCCATTCAGATTTTGATGGATCACGAACTGCCTGAAGAGGTGCGCACCGAAGCCCTGGCTTTGGCCCGGGGTGTCGCAGGGGTAATCGATGTGCATGACTTTCGCAGCCGTCAATCCGGGCATCACTGGTTCATGCAGATGCATGTGGAATTGCCCGCGCAGATGTCGCTGCTGGAAGCCCACGATCTGGGTGAGGCTGTGCGCAGCGTGTTGGAGCAGCGCTTTCCCCAGGTCGATGTGTTGGTGCACACAGACCCGGTCTAAGAACAGCTGGCACAAAAACGGCCGATTCCATGGGATATCGGCCGTTCTCGTAGCGCCCTTATCACTCCAGGGTTGGAGGCTGCCTGAGTCCCGAACCTTGTGGGCCGGGGGGCCGGAGGGTAAGCATCCTGTAGGATCCTTACCGCCCGCTCCCCTTGTGGGGGAGCGGGGTGGACGAGCCGGCCTTGGCTTCGAACTTGGGACCATGATACCCGTAGCATCGCAGCATTAATGACCTAATATTGCCGAAATTTCATAATAATTGGCAATAATAGTTATTAATATCGTAAATTACAGCAATTTTGAGCTACTAAATCATGAATGAACACAATCTGGATCGTTATGACCTGAAAATTCTTGCTGCATTGCAGCACGATGCTCGCATCAGCAATCAGGAGCTTGCGGAACGTATTGGTCTTTCTCCCTCGCCGTGCTCAAGGCGGGTAAAGCAGCTGGAAGACAGCGGCTATATAAAAAGCCAGGTTGCGCTGCTCGACCCTCGACGACTCGGCCTGACACTCACCGCATTCGTGATGATTGGTATGGATCGCCATACCCCTGAGCGCTTTGCCGGATTTGAAAGTGCCATACGCGATTGCCCCGAGGTGCTCGATTGCTGCTTGGTGACAGGTATGGACGCCGATTACCATTTGCGCGTCGTAGTGCCCGACATGGAGCACTACCAGCAGCTGCTGCTTGGCCGACTGACCCGCATCGAAGGCGTATCGAGCGTGCGCTCCAGCTTCGTCCTCACCCAGATCGTCGGCAGTACCGAATTGCCACTAAGTCATCTGCAAAACGGGTAAATGCTGCGGACCTGCGACGACCCGCCACAGGACCGAACGGCTGAAACCGTTATAATGACTTAAGTGCTGTAGGTACATATTCAACGGGAGACTATTGTGGCATATCAACAGTTCGAAGCCATCGCCATGCCTCTGATGATCTTCGCCCTGGTCGCATTCATGGGTTACATTGTCTGGGATCTGGCAAAAAAGTCCAAGGCAGGCCGCTTCGGAACAGCGATACTTTTTTTTGGCCTCGGGCTAGGGGTCTTGGGCTTTGTCATCAAGGCCGTTGTCATTGGCCAACTGGGCGGCTGAATTACCCGCGCGATTGTCGCTATACCCTCCTGCGTCAAAATCTGAACACTGTTCTAATTTATTAAAATATGAACCAGGATTCAGATTATGGCGTACCGCACTAGCGAATCCCGTATCGAGCGCGATCAGGCTCTGCGTGAGCATATTCTTGACTGTGCGCTGTATCAGGTTGCCGATGGCGGCTTTTCCGCATTAACCATGACGTCTCTGGCTAGCAGCGCAGGAATTGCGACCGGAAGCCTTTATCGCCACTTCCCTGGTAAGGCAGCGCTGGCCTGTGAGGTCTTTGCCCGCGCCACACGGGTCGAAATCGACAGCTTGAAAACAGCGTTCTTTGGTCAAGGCAATGCTGCACAACGATTATCTCGTGGACTTACTCAATTCGCCGCCCGCGCCTGGCAGAGCCGCCAGTTGGCGTACGCTTTGATAGCCGAACCAGTAGAATCCGAAGTCGATGCACAGCGCCTGCGTTATCGCGAAGCCTATGCGGAGCTCTTTATCCGGCTTATCCGTCAGGGTAACGAAGATGGCAGTTTTTCTGTATCCAACATTCCAGTGACAGCTGCCTGTATGGTCGGCACCGTAGCGGAGTCGCTGATCGGCCCACTATCGCCGCAGGCCCGCGCACTCCGCGCTAGCGGCCTGCCCAGCGAAAGCTTGGAAAGCGTCACCCGAGCCCTTACTCTTTTTTGTTTGCGCGCCCTGGGCGCCAAGGAGCCTGATCATGCACCCCTCTAGTCACGCCGAGCTGTATGCCGAAACCCATGAGGTTACCAATCAGGTCCCGGACCTGAAAGGTGTCAACCTGTACCGTGCCGACTTGCCGCTGCAGGAGTGGTTGCGCCGTTTCGGCGGTGGTTGGGCTGACCCGGATCTGGCTGCTTTCGGCCAGCTCACGGGCGATCCGCTCATGCACGCCGGTTTTCTGGCCAACGAAAACAAACCCGTATTTAAAAGCCATGATCGTTTCGGCAATCGTATCGATATCGTTGAATTTCATCCGGCGTATCATGAGCTTATGAGCGCCGGCATCGCCCAGGGCATCACTTCTGCCCCCTGGACGCATCCGCGCCCTGGCGCCCATGTTGCGCGCGCGGCGAGCATGTATCTGCACAACCAGATCGAGTCCGGTACCTGTTGTCCGATGACCATGACTTATGCATGCATCCCCACCCTGCGGTTACAACCGGACCTCGCAGAGGTTTGGCTGCCGAAGATCCTCTCGCGCCAATACGATCCGCGTAACCTGCCAATAGAACAGAAAGGCGGCGCTACGATCGGCATGGCGATGACCGAAAAACAGGGGGGCACCGACCTGCGCTCAAACTCTACCCGCGCCTATCCTGTCAGCACTGGCGGCCCCGGCCAGGCCTACGAGCTGGTCGGGCACAAATGGTTTTGCTCGGCCCCGATGTGTGACGCCTTCCTGACGCTAGCGCAGACCGAAAAAGGCTTGAGCTGCTTCCTGCTGCCCCGCCACCGACCTGATGGCAGCCGCAATCAATTCTATATTCAGCGGCTTAAGAACAAACTGGGCAACTGGGCAAACGCTTCGAGCGAAGTCGAATATCGCGGCGCGCTGGCATGGATGGTGGGTGAGGAAGGTCGGGGTATTCCGACTATTATCGAAATGGTCTCGCTAACCCGCTTTGATTGCATGATCGGCTCCAGCTCCCTGATGCGTCAGGGCCTCACTCAGGCCACGCATCACTGCGCACACCGCTCGGTGGGTGGGCGCCTGCTGGCCGAACAACCCCTGATGCAAAATGTGCTGGCTGATCTGGCGCTCGAAAGCGAGGCGGCATTGGCCCTGACAATGCGCATGGGCAAAGCGATAGACGCTAGTCACGACGAACATGAAAAGAAGTTCGCACGTCTGGTCACCGCGATTGGCAAGTACTGGATATGTAAACGCGCACCGGGAATGATAAGTGAAGCGCAGGAATGTCTCGGCGGCGCCGGCTATGTTGAAGAGAGCATCATGCCGCGGCTGTATCGCGAGGCACCAGTCAACTCGATATGGGAAGGCTCCGGGAATGTGCAATGCCTGGACGTCTTGCGGGCACTGTCCAAAGAGCCGGGCGTGCTTGAAGTATTATTCAGCGAACTGGGCGACGGCCACGGTGACGCACATCTGGCGCGGCATATCGAGCAGATCAAGACGGATTTCCGTGACACCGACGACATACAGTACCGCGCCCGCCAACTGACAGAAGATGTGGCCGTGGCGCTGCAGGCAAAACTGTTGCTCGAAGCAGGCAATCAAGCGGTATCCGACGCCTTCATCGCCAGCCGACTGGCAGGTCACGGCCGCGCCTACGGCACTCTGGCCAGAGGCACTGACGTCGCCGCGCTGGTGGCCCGGGCATCATCTACCAGTTACATTTCAGGTCCGACATGAGCAGCAAAAAACCCAGAAATCCTGCCGCTCCCGCGCCTGGCAAGCCCCAAAAACCACGCAGACAGACAGCACCCCGGCCAGACGTCCCAATGCTTGTGGCCTTGAACAAGCCCTTTGACGTTCTGACCCAATTCACCGACGGCCAGGGGCGGCAGACGCTCAAGGACTATGTTGATATCGCCGGGATCTATCCAGCCGGACGCCTCGATCGCGACAGCGAGGGGCTGCTGTTGCTGACTAATGACGGTCAACTGCAGGCACGCATTACCGATCCGACACACAAGCTGGCAAAAACCTATTGGGTACAGGTCGAGGGCCTGCCCTCGCAAGCGCAACTGGAGCAACTACGAAACGGCTTGCAGCTCAATGACGGCCCTACGCGTGCAGCCGAAGTCGAACACATAGCCGAACCCCTGCAGCTATGGCCGCGCCATCCGCCTGTGCGTTATCGCGCCAGCATACCGACCAGCTGGCTAAGCATGACCATACGCGAGGGGCGCAACCGACAGGTGCGCAGGATGACCGCAGCAGTGGGTTTGCCTACGCTGCGGTTGGTCAGGGTGCAGATAGGCGACTGGACCCTGGGTGATTTACAGCCGGGCCAATGGCAGAAGCTGTCCCTTTCCGGGCAAGACGGCGCTGACTAGTAGCGCAGACCGAACGAACGAAACAGTGCTCCAATCAGCCAGATAGGACCAATCAGCAAAAACTGCACGTCCTTGAAGAACGATGGCTTTTTACCTTCCAGATGGTGGCCAATGAACTGACCTATCCAGGCCAGCACAAAGATCGCGATGCTCGGCAACAGAACGTAATTCATGTTGGCCAGAATCAGCAGCATCAACACACTGAATGCCAACATGACGGCGGCTATACGCCAGGACAGCATGGCATAAAAAGCCATTGCCCCCGCCACTGCGATCACCGATGCCCAGGGGTGTATCGCCCAGAGTATGCCCAACACACTGAAAGTGATTAGCGGCACACATATCCAGTGCAATACCTTGTTGATCGGATTGCGGTGACTCTCGCCGTATTCGTCAAACCACTGATCTATTGCTCGCATAATTAAGTTCCGTTGTTGATACGTTCGGTGATGATTTCCGGGCGCAAAAGGCGGTCCGCTCCCCTGCCGATGCCCGACGCATAATGATAAGCTTAGCCTATGAAAACATTACTTCCTTTCCGTCCTGTTGTTCTTTGTCTCTCCGGTCATGATCCCAGCGGCGGTGCAGGCCTGCAAGCCGACATTGAAGCACTGATAGCACAGGGCTGCCATGCAGCTCCCACCATTACTGCGCTAACGGTGCAAAACACCGTAAACGTCACCGACTTCAGAGTACTCGATCGTGAGTGGGTACTAGCACAGGCTAACGCCGTGCTGGCCGATATGCCGGTATCAGCAGTCAAGCTCGGAATGCTGGGTAACCTCAGCATGGTCGAAACAATCGTCGAACTGATGCAAGACCATCGGGATTTGCCACTGGTCTGTGATCCGGTCTTGCGCGCCGGCGGTGGCGGCTCTCTGGGCAAGGACGAGGTGGGCTATGCATTGCGTGAGCAGCTGCTACCTATCGCACTGATCGCGACGCCTAACCTGCCCGAGGCGCGCATTCTCGCGGAGCTGCCAGCTGGCACAGCAGACGAATGCGCAGCCAAGCTGCTGCCCTTATGTCGCAACCTGCTGATAACCGGAGGCCACGGCGACGAGAAGGAGATTCACAACCGGCTATATTGCCGTGACGGCACCCAGCACACCTTTACCTGCCAACGCCTGCCCGGTAGTTACCATGGCTCAGGCTGCACGCTGGCCAGCGCGCTGGCCGGTCGACTGGCACTCGGTGAAGAGCTGGTTAGCGCCGTTCGCTCGGCTCTGGACTACACCTGGCGCACGCTGCGCGATGCGGAACAGCCTGGCATGGGACAGTACGTTCCCCGGCGATTGCCTCTGGACTTCTGTTCATGAGCAACCAGCGATGAGCGGGCAGCTCAGAGGCCTGTATGCAATTACCGACAGCATGTTGCTGGCCGGGGGGAAATTGATACCTTGGGTAGATGCAGCGCTGGCTGGTGGCGCAAGAATAGTGCAGTACCGGGACAAATCCGGCGATTCGATGCGCCGTCTTGACGAGGCGCGCGAGCTGAACCAACTGTGTCAGCACTACGGTGCAACGCTTATCATCAACGATGATTTACCGCTCGCCACCGAACTGGGTGTGGGCTTGCATCTAGGCCGTGAAGATGGCTGCCTGCGCACCGCACGCGAGCAATTGGGCCCACATGCCATCATTGGCGCGACCTGTCATGCCGACTTGAATTTCGCGGCAGAGGCGGAGGCTGCAGGCGCCAACTATATTGCCTTTGGCCGTTTTTTTCAGTCGATCACCAAACCGGGCACGCCACAGGCAACGCCAGTCCTGCTCGAACAGGCACGGCAACGTTTCAAGTTGCCTGTTGTGGCAATTGGCGGCATCACACTCAACAATGCGCCACAACTCATCGGCGCCGGCGCCAGCATGCTTGCCATGATAAACGGCCTCTTTGCAGCGTCCAGCGCAAACGAAGTCGAGCATCGTGCCCGCAGCTTCACCGAACTCTTCCAGTCCAATTGAGAGAATTGTCCATGTCCCGCTCTGCTCGCTCAGAAACCCTCTTTGCCAATGCCCAGAAACACATACCCGGCGGCGTCAACTCACCGGTGCGCGCATTCAAGAGCGTCGGTGGTACGCCACTGTTTTTCAAACATGCGGAAGGTCCCTACGTAATCGACGAAGATGACAATCGTTATGTCGACTATGTTGGTTCCTGGGGACCAATGATCCTCGGGCACAGCCACCCCGCCGTCCTCGATGCGGTACGCGAGCAACTGCAGCATGGACTGTCTTTTGGCGCGCCGACGGCGATGGAAACCGAGATGGCCGAACTGGTCTGCAACCTGGTGCCTTCCATGGAGATGGTACGCATGACCAGCTCCGGTACCGAAGCCACCATGAGCGCTATCCGCCTGGCCCGAGGATTTACCGGTCGAGACGACATCATCAAATTCGAGGGCTGCTACCACGGCCATTCCGATAGCCTGCTGGTGAAGGCAGGCTCTGGAGCACTCACCCAGGGTGTACCCAACTCAGCCGGCGTGCCAGCCGATTTCGCCAAACATACCCTGACCCTGCCGTTCAATGACATTGCCGCCGTCGAAACCATGCTCGCTGACGCAGGCACCCGCGTCGCCTGCATTATTGTCGAGCCAGTTGCCGGCAATATGAACTGTGTGCCCCCTGTGCCCGGCTTTCTTGAGGGTCTGCGCACCCTGTGCGACCAGTATGGCGTGGTGCTGATCTTTGATGAGGTCATGACCGGCTTTCGCGTCGCCTTGGGCGGTGCCCAGGCCCTCTATGGCGTCACGCCAGACCTCACTACTTTCGGTAAGATTATTGGCGGCGGCATGCCAGTTGGGTGCTTTGGCGGCAAACGCGACATCATGGAAGTGATTGCACCCCTGGGCCCGGTCTACCAGGCGGGCACCTTGTCGGGCAATCCGCTGGCTATGGCGGCGGGTCTGACCACCTTGAAGCTGCTCAATCGCCCAGGGTTTCATTCTGAGCTAAGCGACTATACCAGCCGCATGCTGACTGGACTTAAGGAGCGTGCGCAAGCCGCTTCGATCCCGTTCGTCACCACCCAGGCCGGCGGCATGTTCGGACTGTATTTTTCCGACGCTGATGACATCCTCAGCTTTGAGGATGTCATGGCGGGTGATATTGAACGCTTCAAACGCTTTTTTCACTTGATGCTCGCCGGTGGCGTTTACCTTGCGCCAAGTGCTTTCGAGGCAGGCTTCACCTCAATCGCCCATGGCGAAACGGAACTCAAGCTGACACTGGATGCCGCGGAAAAGGCGTTCGCCGCCCTATGACAGCCTTCGTTTACCTGTGTTTGACAGCCAGCGCTATGTTCTTGTGTCTATGGCTGTGGCGCCGCCGGGCTGACAGACGAGAGGGTGCGCGGGGCGCAATCACTGCTAGCCTGGTCGCACTGGTAATGATCGCCAGTACTGCATTACCTCTCGCTCTGGCCCAGTGGGGCATTACCAATGCAGACTTGACGCACGCCCAGCGCATCATGGGTCTTGCCGCGCAACACATGAGCCTGCCGCTGCTGGGGCTGGCATGTCTGTATCTGGCCAGTGGCTGGCGCTGGAAACCGATGATCTGGAGCCGAGTCATTCTCGGTATTCTTGCCTTCTACGAATTATCCCGCTATCTGGAATGGCAAAGCGGCTATCTTTGGCTACTGACCCTCGCTGGCGTTATCAGCCTGGGCATCAGCGGGCTGCTCAACGCCGGGCGCGACCGCCGGCTGGGCGTACTGTGTCTGGTCGCAATAGTCTGCATACTGGCACCAACGTTGTTGGGCGGCTTGGACGATCAATTGCCTTTGCTAAGCCTGCTGGATGCCAAGAGTCAGGCCAGCTGGCTGGTGCCGGGTTTTGTTGCTGCCGGCCTGGCTGTTGGCGTGGTTGCCGAACAGGAGCACAATGATAATCAGAACCAAACCGAACCAGAGGCCCCTTCAGAGTCATGAGCATCTCGCTGCGACACCCTTTTCTGTTGGTCTGTATGCTAACCGGCCTCGCCAGCCCGGCCGTCAGTGCACAAGAGCAAAACGGTAATCCGTTATTGATCAGCACCGATGAACGTTGCGCCTTCAATCGGGTGGACGATGAGAGTTTGGAGCTGGCGATCGAGGCCTGTCGCATCGCTGCCGAGGAAGGCGATTTACAGGCGCAATTCGAGATGGGCGAGTTCTATTATCAGGGCGAGCGGGTAGAGCGCGACATCGAAAAAGCTCTTGAATGGTTCGAGCAAGCTTCAATTCAGGGTCATCCCGGAGCACAGTATCAACTCGGCCTGATGCATTTTCAGGGCGAAGGTGTCACTCGCAACCTACCCCAGGCCTACATCATTCTGAAAATGGCCGCAGTCAACGGCGAGGAAGCAGCGATGGATGCCAGCGACCGCGTTGCACTGCAAATGAACGAGAAAGAATTGACGGTGGCAACCCACGTTCTGGGAACCTTGTTTCGCAATTATCTGACCCAGCTTCGTGAAGAACAACTTCAGGAACTGCAGAACAGCCCCGCAGCGCCAACGGGTCTCCCTTTTCCGGAGACCGAGTCCGGCGCCATTATGACCGAGCCACGTTAGAGAGGATCAGGTGGCGGGCGGCATGGGAAAACTCATGACATTTCCGCCGCCTTTAGCCTCACTGATCCGTGCCAGACCAATGCGTTCTACCTCATCGATCCGCACGATCGATTGCAGGGGTATGAAGCTGCGGGCAACACCCTCGAACTGAGTCTTTAGCTTTTCTTCCGCTGGATCGACCAGCACTTGCGAGCGCTCTCCAAACAATAGCTCCTCAATTTCCAGGAAGCCCCAAAGATCGCTTTGGAATATGTTGCGTGCATACAGCTCGAAGACTTGCCCCTGATTGAGGAAAATCACGCGAAATATCGGTTGTTTTTCTTTGCTCATAGCTGAACTGTAAAAACCTGTGGCAAGCGGGCCGTATCGGTACGTGCGGCGGGCGCGGATGATACCACAGCGCAGGACATCGACTATCTCATCAGTGTATAATTTCATTTTTTGACGAGGCTACGCACAGCGCATCCCATGGCCAAGAAACTTTTTATTCAGACCCACGGTTGCCAGATGAACGAGTATGACAGCTCGCGCATGGCTGACCTGCTCGGCGAAAATCAGGCGATGGAAATGACCGATCGCCCCGATGAAGCCGACATCATCCTGCTCAATACCTGCTCAATTCGCGAAAAAGCCCAGGAAAAGGTTTTTTCTGAGCTGGGTCGGTGGCGGCCGCTCAAGGAAAAGAACCCAAACCTGATCATCGGTGTGGGTGGCTGCGTAGCCAGCCAAGAGGGCGCCGCCATTCGCGATCGCGCACCCTATGTGGACGTGGTTTTTGGCCCCCAGACCTTGCATCGACTACCCGAGATGATCAACGCCGTGCGGACCACCCATCAACCTCAGGTGGATGTCTCGTTTCCGGAAATTGAAAAATTCGATCGTCTGCCTGAGCCCCGTGTAGACGGCCCCACCGCGTTCGTATCGATCATGGAAGGCTGCAGCAAATACTGCAGCTTTTGCGTCGTCCCCTATACGCGGGGCGAAGAAGTCAGTCGGCCTTTTGATGACGTGCTCGCCGAATGCATTCACCTGGCCGATAACGGCGTGCGCGAAATCACTCTGCTGGGACAGAACGTCAATGGCTATCGGGGTCCAACCCACGACGGCACCATTGCCGACCTGGCGGATATGATCCGGGTGATTGCAGAGATAGAAGGTATCGATCGCATTCGCTATACCACCTCGCATCCGCTGGAGTTCTCAGACAGTCTGATCCGCGCGCATGCCGAGGTGCCAGAGCTGGTCAAATACCTGCACCTACCGGTGCAGTCCGGGTCCGACCGCGTGCTGGCGGGCATGAAGCGCAATCATACCGCACTAGAATACAAATCCCGGGTGCGCAAGTTGCGCGCAGCAGTGCCAGACATGATTCTCAGCTCGGACTTCATCATCGGCTTCCCCGGGGAAACCGAGAAGGACTTCGAACAGACGATGAAACTGGTAGAGGATGTCGGTTTCGATTTCTCCTACTCCTTCATCTACAGCGCCAGACCGGGCACGCCAGCCTCTGACCTGCCAGACACGACGCCAACCGAGGTGAAGAAACAACGCCTGCAGATACTGCAGAATCGGTTGAATCAGCAAGGTTTCGAGAACAGTCGGCGTATGGTGGGTAGCGTGCAGCGCATTCTGGTCACCGATTACTCGAAGAAGGATCCGGGTATGTTGCAAGGCCGCACCGAGCACAATCGGATCGTCAACTTTCGTTGTGACAATCCCCGCCTGATTGGGCAGTTTGTCGATGTAGCCATCGATGAGGCACTGCCGCATTCCCTGCGCGGCACCCTCATGGCCGAGACTGTTCACTGAACGCCTCCTGCAAGCCCTTCCCGTGTGCGCAACCTTGTTGCGCGCACGTCGCTGCGCATGCTGCTGATTGCGGCATCTTTGCATCGCGTCTTTAGCGCGCTATGCTGTGATTTCCGGAATCTTGCGAGGTTACTGACAAACTATTTTGAACGCTCCCCTGCACATACATCGTTTCAGCATCGAACCGGTTGATCCCCGCCGTCTGGCCAGCTTATGCGGCCAGTTCGATGAACATCTCCTGCTTATAGAGCAGCGTCTTGGCATCGAAGTGCGCAACCGCGGCAATCAGTTCGAGCTGATCGGCGATGCAGAACTTGCTCGCTCTGCCGAAGCGGTGCTGCGACAGCTTTACCGAGAAACCCGCGATAACGCTGAGCTGACCCCGGACACCGTCCACCTGTTCCTTCAGGAATCGGGACTGGAAAGCCTCAGCGACACCTTGCACAGCAATGCCGGCGGGCCGGTTGTGCTGCGCACACGGCGCATAGCGATTCAGCCCCGGGGACCCAACCAGCAAAATTATGTGCGCTCGATTCAGGAATACGATATCAATTTCGGCATCGGTCCGGCTGGCACCGGCAAGACCTATCTGGCAGTCGCTTGCGCAGTCGATGCCCTGGAGCGCGAGCAGGTTCGCCGGATCATGCTGGTCCGCCCGGCTGTAGAGGCTGGTGAAAAACTGGGCTTTCTGCCTGGTGATCTTGCTCAGAAAATCGATCCCTATCTACGCCCTCTGTATGACGCGCTCTACGAGATGCTCGGCTTCGAAAACGTTGCCAAATTGATCGAAAAACAGGTTATTGAAGTCGCTCCGCTGGCGTACATGCGCGGGCGCACCCTAAATAACAGCTTCATTATTCTGGATGAAAGCCAGAACACCACGCTGGAACAGATGAAAATGTTCCTGACTCGCATCGGTTTCGGCTCTACTGCGGTCATAACCGGGGACGTCACTCAGGTCGACCTGCCGCGCGGCACGAAATCGGGCCTGGCCCATGTGACTGAAGTATTGAAGGACGTGAAAGGTATTGGCTTCACCCATTTCAAGTCAAAGGATGTAGTGCGTCACCCACTGGTCCAACGCATTGTCGAAGCGTACGACCGCTTTGAGCACCGCGAAGAAGGTGAGCGCAAGGAGCGCACTCATGAGTCCTGATCCTGCAAACCCCGACTCGGCTACCCTTGAACTCGACATCCAGCGTGCGTCTGCCAGCTCCGAACTGCCCGATGACGACAGTTTCAGGCGCTGGGCCGAACTGGCCTTGCAGGATCACCCCGGACATGAACTGACTATCCGCGTGGTCGACGAAGAAGAAAGCCAGAGCCTGAACCGCGACTACCGGCACAAGGATTATCCTACCAATGTGCTGTCGTTTCCGGCTGATCTCCCCCCCGAACTGAACATACCTTTGTTGGGTGACCTGGTGATCTGTGCGCCGGTGGTCGAACGCGAAGCACTGGAACAGCATAAAACGTCGCAGGCGCACTGGGCACATATGGTGATCCACGGATGCCTGCACCTGGCCGGCTACGATCATCTGGATGATGCCGAAGCCGAAGAAATGGAGTCGCTTGAGCGTCAGTTATTGGCGCAACTGGGGATTGCCGATCCCTACGAGAGCGATTCCCTGCCAGTCGACTCCACCCGTCTTACCCCTTAACGCAACGAGTAGAAAGGAACCATGAGCGAAGATCGATCTACCAATGGACACAAGACCTGGCTGGATAAACTGGTCCAGGCTTTTGTCCATGAACCCAAGAACCGCCAGGAACTGTTGGAGTTATTGCGCGAAGCGCATGCCAACGAAGTACTGGATATCGAAGCTCTATCAATTATCGAAGGCGCACTGCAGGTCTCCGATATGCAAGTGCGCGATATCATGATCCCCCGCTCGCAAATGATCACAATCAGATCAAGCCAGGCACCCCGAGATTTCCTGCCCGAGGTGATCGAAGCCGCGCACTCGCGTTTTCCGGTCACCGGTGAAAGCCTGGATGACGTTCTGGGTATTTTGTTGGCCAAGGACCTGTTGCCGCTGCTGCTAGAGGATAATACCGATCGGTTCAACATCAAGGAAATCCTCCGTCCAGCCACCTGCGTACCCGAATCCAAGCGCCTCAATGTGCTACTCAAGGAGTTTCGTGCCACGCGCAATCACATGGCGATCGTGATTGATGAATACGGCGGCGTCTCTGGTCTGGTGACCATTGAGGACGTGCTCGAACAGATCGTCGGCGATATCGAGGATGAACACGATATTGATGAAGACAGCCAGATCAAGCCACTGCACAGCGGCGACTTCCTGGTCAAGGGGCTTACCCCCATCGAGGACTTCAATGAACATTTCGGCACCGAGTTTCCCGATGAAGAGTTCGATACCGTGGGTGGCTTGGTAATGAATGCGTTTGGCCACCTCCCGCGGCGCAACGAGGTAGTCGAGCTGGATGGTTTCCGCGTCCGGGTGCTCAATGCCGACAGCCGCAGAGTCCACCTGCTGCGGGTCACTCTAGTCGAGTCCTGAGAAACCCATGCCCTTGCTGAACACCCTCCTTTACTGGCTTCGTGCGCCTGGCTGGCGAGGCAATTTAGTGGCTTTGCTTGCGGGCGGCTTGAGCACGCTGGCACTCAGCCCTTTCGGTCTTTGGCCTCTCGGCCTGCTTTCTGTGGGCCTTCTATATCAAGGACTAAAACAACCAACCGGAGCCCAGGCAGCACTGCGCGGCTGGTTCTGGGGGCTTGGACTCTTTGCCAGCGGCGTGTCATGGGTCTATATCAGTATCCATACACACGGCTCGGCCTCCCCAGGTCTCGCGGGACTCCTGACCGCCGGCTTCGTCGCCGGGCTGGCGCTGATCATTGCATTGATGGCCTGGCTGTGGGCCGGCTGGCTTCGGCCCAGTGCTGAGATCTGGATAAGTTGCGTCGGCTTTGCGGCACTCTGGGTCGCCCAGGAAGTGTTCCGTGGCTGGTTCCTGACCGGATTTCCCTGGTTGTACCATGGCTACTCATATACCGATACCTGGTTGGCTGGCTGGGCACCCATAGGCGGCGTATGGCTAGTCGGTTTTACCAGCGTGTTCACCGCCTGTCTGCTGAGCGAGCTTTCCCTTTGGCGTCACCGGCGTCCCGCTGCAGCCGGAGTAGTGTTGCTGCTGGCTATATGGCTTGGTGGCAAGGCTCTGACGGCCGTGGAATGGACAAATCCCACTGGATCACCCCTGTCGGTAGCGCTGATTCAGGCGGATATTGCCCAGTCGCGCAAGTGGGATCCGGATCATATCAACCAAACATTGACCCTCTACCGCGATCTCAGCGTCGCCCAGGGGCCAGTCGATCTGATTGTCTGGCCGGAAACCGCTGTTCCGGTACTGCAGAGCCAAGCCCGCGCCTTCACTGACGGCATGGCCGCGCGCCTCGCCAAACAGGGTACAGCGCTGATCACGGGCATCCCCGTGGATACCTACGAAAATGGCGAACTGCATATCTACAATGCGATCACGGTTGCCGGGGAGGAAGGTCAGCAGTATCTAAAGCACAAACTCGTGCCCTTTGGTGAATACGTACCCCTGCAGGATCTTCTGCGCGGCCTGATTGCCTTTTTCGACCTGCCGATGTCGAGTTTTTCACGTGGGCCTTCAGATCAGCCGCCCTTGGAGGCGGCAGGCTACAGACTCGCACCTCTCATCTGCTATGAAGCGGTCTACCCTGATTTTGCCGCCCGTATGGCCGCACAGAGCGAACTACTCATCACCATCAGCAACGACAGTTGGTTCGGTCACTCTATCGGCCCTCTGCAGCATTTACAGATGGCCCGCATGCGAGCGATTGAAAGTGACCGCTGGATGATCCGCAGCACCAATAATGGCGTCACTGCATTGATCGATAATCGCGGCCGGATCTCCCAGCGCATTGCGCAATTCGAGCAGGCCGTGCTCAGGGGTCAAGTACAACCTCGCGCTGGTCTGACGCCCTATTTGCGTTGGCGTAACTGGCCTCTGGCTTTAGTGGTGATGGCCTGTCTCATAGCCTGCGTTGTAAAACGCCGCAGAACCGGCGGGCGCCACCACAGCACTGGAGCCGCGGGGTAATGACATGCTGGCCTCCAGAGCCTGAAGAATGCGCCAGAGCAGACGCTGGTCTTCCTGGGTCAGTCCGCTGAGCTCCAGTTCGGTCAATGCCGGTGGAGTTCCCTCCATCCATTGGCGCGTGCACGCTACATCCATTGCCTGATCCAGACGGCGTAACAGCCGTCCGTAGGAGGAATCCCGGCTCCGGTCTTGCGATTCGGGTACCGTCCAGTTCATGAAAGACATCTCCTCTGGTGTTGGACAAACAGCGCTTTAACGCTGGCCTGATACCCTGAGCATAGTTGTCTTCACGGACGATGCGTTCCTCCGGCGACGAATGGCATGGGCTACCTGCACGCTGTCCGGTGGTGTATCCTGCGCTATCAATTTATGCAGTTACTCGGCCAGTGCCGAGCGAAGGCGCAGAGGCGCCCTCGGCAAAGCGTCCCGTTCGCGCTGCATAATTATCCGATAGCCAGACGAGTCCAGACAGCCCACACCATGCAAGAACAGTATTCTCCCCGCGACATAGAAAGCACAGCCCGGACCGAATGGGATAGCAGCGAAGTATTCAAGGTCTCCGAGACACCGGACCAAGACACTTTCTACTGCCTGTCGATGTTCCCGTATCCCAGCGGCAAGTTGCACATGGGTCACGTGCGTAACTACACCATCGGCGACGTCATCAGTCGCTATCAGCGCATGCAGGGCAAGAACGTCCTGCAGCCAATGGGTTGGGATGCGTTCGGAATGCCGGCAGAAAATGCCGCGATGAACAACAATGTCGCGCCGGCCAAGTGGACCTATGACAACATCGATTACATGCGAACCCAGCTAAAGAGTCTGGGGCTGGCAATGGACTGGTCTCGCGAGTTCGCCACCTGTACGCCCCAGTACTACCGTTGGGAGCAGTGGCTGTTTACCCGACTGTTCGAAAAGGGCGTGATCTACCGCAAGAATGGCAGTGTCAACTGGGACCCCGTCGATCAGACCGTACTCGCCAACGAACAGGTGATCGATGGCAAGGGCTGGCGCAGCGGCGCGGTGATCGAGAAGCGCGACATACCGATGTATTATTTCCGCATTACCGACTACGCCGAAGAATTGCTCAGCTCACTCGACGACTTGCCTGGCTGGCCAGAACAGGTCAAGACCATGCAGCGTAACTGGATCGGCAAATCCGTTGGTATGGAAGTTCACTTCCCCTATAACCAGTCGAGCATCGGTGAGCCAGGTAAACTCAAGGTATTCACCACTCGTCCAGATACCCTCATGGGCGTCACCTACATGGCGGTCGCCGCAGAGCACCCTCTCGCCACTATCGCTGCCCAGGGCAACGCGCCGCTACAAAGCTTCATCGACGAGTGCAAGCGTGGTGGCGTGGCTGAGGCCGACATCGCCACACAGGAAAAGAAAGGGATGGCCACCAGCCTGCTGGTGGAGCACCCTTTGACCGGTGAAAAGTTACCAGTATGGGTCGCTAACTACGTGCTGATGACCTACGGTGAAGGTGCAGTAATGGCCGTACCAGCTCACGACGAACGGGATTTCCATTTTGCCACCCAGTACGGATTACCGATCAAGCCTGTCGTACGCACCAGTGCCGGCGACACCACTCCAGCGCCCTGGCAGGACGCTTATGGTGAAAAAGGTGAGCTGATCAATTCCGAGGAATTCGACGGACTCGATTACGTCAGCGCATTGACTGCCATTGGCGATGTTCTTGTCCAGAACGGTCTCGGCACGGCGCGTACCCAATACCGTTTACGTGACTGGGGCATCAGCCGTCAACGCTTCTGGGGTTGCCCGATTCCGATCATTCATTGTGACCAGTGTGGCGACGTGCCTGTCCCTGAAGATCAATTGCCTGTGATATTGCCCGAAGATGTGGTCCCGGACGGCAATGGCAGTCCCCTTGCCAGAATGCCCGCATTCTACGAATGCACCTGCCCCCGTTGCGGTGCGCCGGCCAAACGTGAAACAGATACCATGGATACCTTCGTCGAAAGCTCCTGGTATTTTGCCCGCTACGCCTCACCGCACTACGACCAAGGCATGGTTGATCCCACTGCCGCTAACTACTGGCTGCCGGTCGATCAATACATTGGCGGCATCGAACATGCCATTTTGCACCTGCTCTACGCTCGTTTTTTCCACAAACTGATGCGTGATGAGGGATTACTCGACTCCAACGAGCCATTCAAGAACCTGCTTACCCAGGGAATGGTAATCGCCGACACCTATTATCGTCTGGCAGAAAACGGCTCCAAAATTTGGTTCAACCCGGCTGATGTGCAGGTCGAGCGTGACGCCAAAGGCAAGATCATCGCGGCCCGCTTGGCCAGCGACGGTCAGTCAGTCGAGATCGGCGGCGTTGAAAAAATGTCGAAATCGAAGAACAACGGTGTCGATCCTCAGTCCATGATCGATCAGTACGGTGCTGATACCTGCCGTCTGTTCATGATGTTTGCCTCACCTCCGGACATGAGTCTTGAATGGTCGGATGCGGGAGTAGAAGGAGCGCATCGCTTCCTGCGCCGGGTCTGGCGTCTGGGGCATCAGCATGTGGCTGCCGGCCCGACCGGCACCCTGGAAAAATCCCGCCTGGGTGACGATCAGAAAGCGGTACGCCGAGCGATCCACCTGGCTATACGCCAGGCGAGTCAGGATATCGGCCAGAATCACAAGTTCAACACCGCTATTGCCGCAATCATGACGCTGATGAATGTGTTGGAAAAAGCGCCCCAAGCAAGCAAGCAGGATCGAGCCCTGTTACAGGAAGGATTGGAAGCGGTCGTGCTACTCCTTGCTCCGATTACGCCCCACATCAGTCATGCTCTATGGCAAGCACTCGGACACGACGAGATGGCAGTAAAAGCGCACTGGCCGGTACTGGACGAATCAGCTCTGATACAGGACACCCTGCAACTGGTCATACAGGTCAATGGCAAGTTACGTGGCCATATCGAAGTCGCAGCCGGAGCCACGCGAGATCACGTCGAAGAGGTCGCACGCGCGAATGAGAACGTACACCGTTTTACCGAGGGCCTGACTATCCGCAAGGTGATCGTGGTGCCCGGTAAACTGGTCAATATTGTCGCTAACTGACATGCAACGGAGAGACACGATGTTACTCAATAACCCCCGCCAGTTTATCGGCTGCCTCATGATCGGTTTCAGTCTAGTGCTCAGCGGCTGTGGTTTTCACTTACGTGGCACCGGAGTAGACAATGTCGAACTTGACGAACTGCAACTCAGTGCACGCAACAGTTACGGTCAGCTATACCGTGATATCCGTCAGGCACTGATAGTTGACGGGGTCGAGATCACCAATACGGCGCCCTTCCACCTCCAGCTTCTCGACGAACAGGAAAACAAGACCGCAGTGACTTACACCAGTAGGGCAACCCCGGCCGAGTTCGAGCTCGAGACCAGCCTTACCTTCCAGATAAGTGATGTCAGTGACCGCCCATTGGTGGGGCCCGTCACGCTCACAACCCAGCGTATATTCGTCAACGACGCCGACAATCTGACGGGTACCAGCGAAGAAGAGGCATTATTGCGCAAGGAAATGCATGGGGATCTGACCCGTCAGCTGTTGTTCCGGTTGTCCAGCCTTAGTGAGAGCGAACTATCAGCGCGCGGGCAGGCACTGGATCGCCAGAATCCCTGAGGCCGCATGAAACTCAATGCTGCCCAGCTGACCCGCCAGCTCAAGGATACTCTGGCCCCCGTCTATGTAATCAGTGGCGATGAACCCCTTCTGGGCGGCGAAGCCGCCGATCAGATTCGGGCTGCATGTCGCCTCGATGGGAGTGAAGAACGGTTGGTTTTTCATGTCGACCGGTCTTTCGACTGGGGACAGTTGCACGACACCAGTCATAGTCTTTCGCTGTTTGCGCAGAAACGTCTTGTCGAGCTAAGAGTTCCCGGGGGCAAACCTGGGGAAGAGGGTGCTAAGGCGCTCATCGCCTGGCTGGACAGCCCGCCCCCTGACACAACACTGATGGTCAGCCTGCCAAAGCTTGACGGCAGTACGCAGCGCACAAAATGGGCCAAGGCCCTAAATGAACACATCAATAGCCGTTTTATTCAGATATGGCCGGTAGATGCCCAGCAGTTGCCGGGCTGGATGCGCGAACGCCTCGCTGCTGTGGGCATCACACCCAGCCCAGACGCCCTCGATTTGTTAAGTACCCGGGTGGAAGGCAACCTTCTCGCAGCAGCTCAGGAAATTCAGAAACTCACACTCCACTGTGACGCCGGCCAGCTCGATCTGCAAACGGTACAACGCGTGGTTGCAGACAGCGCCCGTTTTGATGTGTTTTCCCTGGTCGATGCCATGCTACTGGGTCAGGCAGAGCAGGCACTGCGAATACTCCAGGGACTGCGGGGTGAAGGGGTCGAGGCCCCCGTCGTGCTTTGGGCTCTGGCACGAGAAATTCGCAGCCTGGCCAGCATGGCCCATGATCTGCGGCAAAATATACCGATAGACAGGGTGTTCGCCAGTCAGCGTCCTCCTGTATGGGACAAACGCAAGCCGGTACTCGGCCAGGCTCTGCAACGCCATCCGAAACCGGCCTGGGACGCATGGCTTCAGGCCGCTCAGCGGGTGGACGAGCAGATAAAGGGCCAGCGTCCCGGCTCGCCTTGGGATGGTCTTGCTGCCATAGTACTGGCTGTCGCGGGCATCCGCTTGCCGCTACTGGCAACGACCGTTCACTGATTCAGGCGCAGGCCACAATCATGTTGCTCAAACGTCTTTTGCCGTTTCTGCAGGAAAATCCTTCCCTGGCGCTATTCGCCTTACTGGCTACCGCTTCTTCGGGATTCGGCCAGACCTTTCTGATCGGACTGTTCGGCGACCCATTGCGTAGTGCATTTGACCTGTCTCACTCGGCCTACGGTCTGATCTACAGTCTGGCAACGCTATGCTCTGCGGCCTTGCTACTCAGTTTTGGGTTTCTTCTTGACCATTGGTCACTGCGCCGCGTCACCCTGCTGGCTATCGGAATACTCAGTGCTGGCTGCCTGATGCTCGGCCTGGCGGAGTACCTCTGGATGCTGGCTTTGGGATTTCTGTTGGTGCGCTTCGGCGGCCAGGCCATGCTGTCCCACATTGGCATGACCACCGCGGGTCGTTATTTCAGCCTGCACCGTGGCAAGGCGGTCGCGTTCAGTGCTAGCGGTTTTCCGCTGTCCGAGGCATTGCTGCCATTTTTACTATCAATGCTGATAGCCTTTGTAGGCTGGCGTGGTAGCTGGATCGGCTCGGCGGTGATTCTGCTCGGCATTCTGCTGCCGATCATGCTCTGGCTTAGTCGCAATGCCGCGCACCCCAGCGCCAGTGGGCCTGACACTCCGCAGGCAATGGCGGGCTGGACGCAGGGCGAGGTGCTGCGCGACCGTGGGTTCTATTTGCTACTGCCTGCTTCGGTAGCAGTCCCGTTCATCGTTACAGCACTGTTCTTTCACCAGGGGGCGATTATCGCCCTGAAAGGCTGGAGTCTCGAAGCGTTCGCGCGCGCATTTATCAGCTATGGGGCCGGACACATGTTGAGCCTGTTATTGGCCGGTATATTGATCGACCGAGCCGGGGCCCAGAGATTGATACCGGTTGCTCTGATGCCCCTGTTAGCCGGCCTGCTGTTGCTTGGCTGGAGCGATGCAGGCTGGACGCCCTGGCTTTTCCTTGGTCTGCTTGGTCTTAGCCAGGGGGCGATGAATGCGATACTTGGAGCGCTCTGGCCTGAGCGCTATGGTGTTCGTCATATAGGCGCCATCCGCTCGATCATGCAAGCTATCATGGTGTTATCCACCGCGCTGGCGCCGGTCCTGCTGGGGTTGCTGTTGGACGGCGGCGCAGGCATGCCTCTGCTGGTAGTATTGCTGACGGGTTATACCGCGACAGCGGTCTTGCTGGCCGGCGTGGCGCGCTAACCAATGCAGCAGATCGGCCAGCGGCTAATCCATATCCGGAATCAGCAGCGACTCGGCGACACCGTGTACCGTCTCCCAGTCTTCCACATCGAGAAAACCAAGGACCTGCGGCCGCTTTACACCGACGTCCATATCCAGAAAGATCGCCGTTCCATACTCCGGAGTGTCGCTGGAAAAGCCCAGCGATTGTTCGAAACGCGCGATGCAGGTGCTATGCGTAACCAGCACCAGGTTCGTTCCAGGTTGCTTGAAGTGAATTATGTCATTGAGCAACGTCTCATTCTTGCGGCAGTGGTATAGCCAATCACGATCACTGCTATAGCCTCCGAACAGCACATCAGCCGTCTGATCGGTACGCGCCAGAGGGCTGTTATAAACCACCGCGCGGCCAAGACCCAGTTGCAGAAAGTCTTCGCCAAGCGCCATTCCGACGCCCACTGATCGAGCCGTAATACCATCCTCGCCCTCCAGACAAGGCGCTTCAGAACGGTCACATCGTTCAAGATGGCGGACCAGAACGATGGCATTGCCCAACTGCCAACTGTCGCGCACATTGGCTATGGTATGGGGCCTGACCTCTGACAGGTTGGGCAATTCAGGCGGATCGAATACCACTACAGCCAGAACCACCGCTGCAATTAGGGACAAGACAAAGCTTAGCGGGGGGAGGTATCGCTTCATATTCATTTCTACAGCCTTTTCATAGGACTACATGTTGCCCTGGTTCACACACCTCCATTAAGAACATGAGTAGACCTCTCAAGTCCTGCCGGCGCAGCCTATGCTGAGCCTGGCGGCTGGATCGATCCGTAGTCGGCCCTGAGCAACGGGCTCACCACATGCGTCGCAATAACCACAGTCGTGCGAGTCGATCCGAACCAATGCCTGCTGCAGTCTCGCCAGTTGTCGCTGGTTTCGTATTCTGGTTGC
>Ga0314774_1000671_pt1 | contig 25403 bp, 23 predicted proteins | sample MetaGCBIA2018_FD_204515 | JGI IMG/M metagenome (GOLD analysis project Ga0314774, IMG submission 204515) | Cryopeg brine microbial communities from Beaufort Sea near Barrow, Alaska, United States - CBIA 2018 | ecosystem: Environmental > Aquatic > Marine > Coastal | place: USA: Alaska | collected...
CAGGTAGTTTCGATTTTTACCAAATTTCTATCTCATATTTTCAGTTCATCAAAATATTATTTCTAAATTTACATTCATAATATTTTTTTTAGGAACTTTATAATATTAGCAGTTAGAGTACCTAATGTAATCACCTTTGAGGCAGATTTAAAGTTTACTTCTGTCCTGGCGATAAAAAACATACAAAAAAATGTACTGATGAAAACAGACACTATTTTTATTATACATCCTGAAACTGCTGAACAGGAACAGGCGATCAAAGCTTTTGCTAAAGCACTCAAAATTAAATTTGAGAGCGTTAAAGGAGAAACCTATAAGCCTGATTTTATAGAAAAAATTGAACGCAGCCGACAGGATTATAAAAATGGAAAGGGCATAAAGATGACCCTTGACCAACTCAACGGGCTATGGAAATAATTTTTTTGCCCGAAGCTGAAAATGATTTAAACTATTGGACAAAAACCGGCAATCAATCTATCCTCAAAAAAATAGCTAACCTAATAGAAAACATTCATATAAATCCTTTTGAAGGCATTGGTAAACCCGAACAATTAAAACACAATCTTACCGGTATTTGGTCTCGCAGAATTAACCGGGAACATCGCCTTATCTATGAGATTGTGGACGACAAGATTTTAATTTATTCTGTCAAAGGACATTACAAATAATAATTCATATTGAAACTGATTAAAATCGAATAAATCGTACCTGCTCCAAAATGCCCAATTCAAAACCAAATTTATTGAAAATCCTGGAAACTCATATTGTTCCTGCAATTCATGAAAAAATCCGGCTGCAGGAATATGCGGTCGATATTTTTAAGTCTATTCCTTCCCGAAGCGGAATTAAAAAAGCAGTTAAAAGACAGGAAATTTTAATAGATGGACAGATCGCAAAAACATCAGATTGGATAGAGGAACATCAAAAAATTGAGCTTCTTCAGCAGGAAATGAAGCCAAAAAAAATATTCAGCCTCAAACTGGAGGTGATTTTTGAAGACGATTATTTTGCGGTCGTCAACAAACTGCCCGGTTATCCTACCAGCGGCAATTATTTCAAGACCATAGAAAACGCGCTGCCCTTCAATTTAAAAATTTCGGAAGAACCGGATGCACTTCCTTATCCCCTTCCGGTCCATCGCCTTGACAATCCAACCGGTGGCTTGTTGCTGATCGCCAAAACCAGGATTGCCCAAACAAAATTATACCAGTCATTTGAAACTAAGGAAATAGAAAAAACCTATACAGCGTTGGTTCACGGAACAACTCCTGAAACAGTACTATTTTCAGAAGAAATAGACCAAAAATCGGCTTCCACAAATATAAAAACCCTGAGGTCTTTCAGTTTTAAAAATGAAAATTATTCGTTGTTAGAAGTAAAACCGGATACCGGGAGAACCCATCAAATAAGGATTCACCTTTCGCAACACGGTTTTCCGATCGTGGGAGATAAAGAACACGGAACAGGCTCTGAACCTTTTCCTAAAAAGGGATTGTACCTGGCAGCTATTGGCTTGCGATTGGCACATCCAATTACGGATGAACCCTTGGAATTTAAAATGAAAATTCCCCGGAAATTTGAGAATCCAGGGAATTGAAATCATTTTTGACTGATAAAATAAATATTTAAAGATTTCAGTCAAACTGAACATGTAAAAAACATTTCTCCCCTACAGGGCTTAATTCGGATGGCTCAAACTATTTCTACCAATATATAGCTCCTACGGAACATTTATAAGGAATTTTCCTGCAGTTATTAAGTTGATAATAAATTGACCCATAAAATAAGGTGACAATTTATTATCAACTTAAGATTCTTTCTTCAGACTACAGATTAATAACCCCAGCGGGGTTTAATATTGGTAGAATCAGAGAATCTGAATTAGAAATATGCCCCTGAGGGGCGAAATACAAATATCGAGGTTGGTTCTGTAGAATAAAAATAAACTGAAATACAATGTCAGCAAATCTTAACAAAATTTTAGCACATCATTTTTAATGCCAAAGTTGCTAAATCATTCAATTTTTTGTTTATTTTTGTAAAACGAATCGAAATTGAGCAATAGATGTTAAAGCAGCAACTAAATTTTAAACTATCCCAAAAGCTCTCGCCTCAACAAATTCAGTTGATGAAGCTTATTCAACTGCCTACTCAGGCTTTTGAGCAGCGGATAAAAGAGGAAATGGAAGAAAATCCTGCATTGGAAGATGGAAAAGAGGATTTGGACAAAGATTTTGACGATGAGTTTTCCAATGACGAATACGATTCTGAGGGAACTGATACTATAGAAGCTGATATTAATGTTGATGATTATTTGAGTGACGATGAAACACCAAGTTACAGGCTCCAGGCAAATAATTACAGTGCCGATGATGAGGAAAAACATGTGCCTTACGCCGCCGGCACCTCGTTCTCCCAATATTTGCAGTCTCAACTAAGCACATTTCGCCTTTCGGATATTGAAAAGGAAATTTCCGATTTCCTGGTTGGAAGTGTGGACGAAAGCGGATATATACGTCGCACTTTACAGGATATTGTAGATGATTTGGCTTTTACACAAAACGTTTATACCGATGAAGACACTGTAGAAAAAGTATTGAAACTGGTACAGGAATTAGATCCTGCAGGAGTTGGTGCCAGATCGCTTCAGGAAAGCCTTTTGATCCAACTTCTCCGGAAGGAATCCAAAAAGGATGTTTCCCTTGCCATAGATCTGTTGGAAAAGTCCTTTGATCACTTCAGTAAAAAGCATTACAACAAATTGTTGAGCAAACACGATATCACAGAAGAAGAACTTCGCGATGCCATTGAAGTTATTAGTCGTTTAAACCCAAAACCGGGAGGTCACTTCTCCGGAAATGCCCGAATGGCGGAACATGTAATCCCCGATTTTACCATTAAAATTGTAGATGGGGAATTAGAACTCACCCTGAATGGCAGAAATGCCCCGGAAATGCATATTTCAAACGATTACAACAATATGATGAAGGGCTATAAAGAAGCCAAGGAAAAGAGCAAGGCACAGAAAGAGGCCGTTATGTTTATAAAGCAAAAATTGGATTCAGCCAAATGGTTTATTGAAGCGATCAAGCAACGCCAACAAACCCTGATGATCACGATGAGTTCGATCATGCATTATCAAAAAGAATATTTCCTCACCGGGGATGAGCGCAATTTACGCCCAATGATCCTGAAAGATATTGCAGATGAAATAGGAATGGATGTTTCCACCGTTTCCAGGGTTGCCAACAGTAAATATGTGGATACCCCTTACGGCACAAAATTGATTAAAGTATTCTTTTCTGAATCTATGAAAAATGACCAGGGCGAGGATGTTTCCACCCGGGAAATCAAAAAGATCCTGGAGATGTCTATTGAAGATGAAAATAAACGCAAACCTCTTACAGATGAGAAACTGGCAAAACTTTTAAAAGACAAAGGTTACCCCATCGCCCGTCGAACGGTAGCGAAATATAGGGAACAACTGGATATTCCGGTAGCCAGAATGAGAAAAGAAATATAATGAAGGTATTAGTAAAAAGCGCTTCTTATATTTTTCACCCCATTTGGATGCCATTTTTAGGAACCTTATTCTATTTTGTGGTTTCCCCCAGGTATTTCCCTCTCCCGCTTATTCACGCAAAACTACTCGCAGTGGCAATAACGACGATTTTCATTCCTATTGTCTTTTATTTTTTGCTTAAAAATCTTGGAAAAGCCGAATCTGCACTTCTAAATGATGTGAAAGAAAGAAGATGGCCTTTATTTTTCTATATTTTATTGATAGGATTGAATTTATATCAAATCCTCAATATTTACAACTATCCTGCACTTTACTACTTTTTTGTGGGGATAATGTTTTCAATATTGACAAGCTTTATCCTGGCCTGGCTTAAAGTGAAGATCAGCCTGCATATGATCGGGCTCTCCGGGTTTTTTATGTTTGTATTATCCCTGAGTATTTATTATCATTTAAACCTAATTTACAGTATCTCCTTCCTGATCTTTGCTTTGGGTTTAACAGCCACTTCCAGACTTCAGGCCAAGGCGCATAACGGGATAGAATTGATCCTGGGATTTTTTATAGGACTTTTGCCGCAGATAATCGTTTTAAACTTCTGGTTATAAAATATAAAACATTAACCCGACTTTAAAAGTGCTGATTCCTATATCGGTATCCCCCAGTTTAGCATCCCTAAAGAAAGGATTCAGGCTATAATAAACGTGAAAGTTAAAAGTGCTATAGCCGAAGGTAAATGTTGTCCCTATCCGGAATCTGTCCAATTCCGGCACATCGGTTTGAGTAACCTGATTATCCCCCTGTTTAAAGGCAGATTGAAACTGATAGATATATCCCAAACGCAAACCCGTATAAACTCGCCAAAACTTATAAGAATCGGGTGTAGAGGTACGCCATCTGAATTCTATTGGAGCTTCGATTAATTGCGTGGTAAACCGGTTGGAATCATATTCAATACCTTCAGAATTCAGGTTTCTGAAAATAGTGTTGTTATTGGCATCCTCACCTATAAAAAGTTCTTGTCCATAAGAATTTACCGACCAACCCAAACCGGCACCTAAGGCTATATTACGCCTTTTATTGAGTGGAAAATCGCGGATAAACCCCAAATGCAATCCACCAGAAAATCCGGACTGGGAAACTGATTCAGGCAAGTCACTAAGCAAATGAAAGGTTAAACCAATATAAATCTGATCTTCCCGGTAAAGGCTGTCGATCACGGTTGGAAGAGGGTACCTGCCTTCCTGTGAGAAAGCAGGCAGGCACATATATAAACTAACTATAATAAAATATACCTGTTTCATTATTCAAACAATTTGTTTAGCCTTGAACTCCCTGACAAATTAATATAAAAAAAAACATCCCAGATCCCGCATATTGCCGGGTGGGATGTTTTTTTTGAACAGTAATTTAAAACCTTTCTTAATTCTTAGTTACATCACCAATACGGGTGGTGTAATTAATTTTTAGTGCTTCCGCTTTTCTTAATTCCTGCTTTATATCAGATACCAATCCCATATTGGTTTCAATATCTACTTTTAAGGCAGTGGTCAAATACGGAATTAATTCTTCTCGTTTGGATTCCCTTTCAGAATAAATAAACTGTTGCACATCACTTACCTCGGCAAACTTATCATTCAACTGAATTCGGGCCTCAGAACCATATTTTTGTTGATACCTTGAATGGGGTTTTCCGGCATAGATATACATTACCAAATCCTTTTTATCCAACTTTTCTACCTGATCTGCAAAAGGTAACTTGTTTTCAATCATTAAGGTATCAGTACGCATAACTGTGGCGACCATAAAAAAGAAGAGCAACATAAAAACGATATCCGGCAATGATGCGGTATTTACCGCAGGCAGCTCCCCGGATTTTTTCTTTGTGAATTTAGCCATTTCTCATTTAAATTTTAATGTTATTAACGCTACTACCCTTTTGGCTCGGCTTCAGATAATTTTTGAGGATACATATTTTGAATTTCATCCAAACGTTCCTTTAAAACTTCCTTATTTCCCCTGTAGTTAACATCGTTATAATCCTTTTCCATTTTCAAATAATCCAATCCATAAAGACGTTGGGCTTCCCTGTTTCTTAAAAAGTTGTAAGCGGCAACCAATTCATTCTGAACAGAAATATAGGTTCCATATTTGGTTTGTCGATCGTTCACCAATGAAATAATAGCCTTTTCCGGATTATCCGAAGAAGAAAGATCCCTGGGTCCCTGACAGTAAGTACAAGCTTCTTCGCCTACTCCCCCGCCATTATCTAAAAATTCGACCGCAGCCATTCTCAGGTCTTGTAATTGCATAAGTTGATCTTCAACCAATAAATCGTTGTTTCTGTTAACAATTACGGTGAAAATGTTTTTTTGCTTAATTATAGGTGGCACGATATCCTCTAACGGAATTGGAGGCAATTTTCTACTTATCCCCCTGTCGGTTTCCATGGTTGTAGTTACCAGAAAGAAAATTAATAGCAGGAAAGCTATATCGGCCATGGACCCGGCATTTATTTCTGGTGCTGATCTTTTAGCCATAATTTATTTTATTAATTTTTTCACTCCTGAGATAAACATAGCGCCAACTGCAATAGCGGCTAAAATGTAAAACGTTGCCAATCCTGCACCTACCCAGTGTGATCCACTTGCAGATAAGGTTCCACCGTCTTTAAGTTCCACTTCAGATCCATCTGTTAGCACGTATGCTATTACAATAATCAATACAAATGCTCCCACGGAGATCAGGGTCGTTTTTATATTTCCCCTGAACAGGCCTTTTATAACATATATTGCAACTATAACAATTGCGATAAGCAATATAATATATGCCAACCATAAAAATGGAGTTATAAGGCTTTCCTGTGCATCTGCAGAGGCTACTATAGTACCATCATCTGCTAATAGGATTCTCACCAAAAAGACAATACCTATTAGACCAAGAACGAGGGCAACGTATTTTAAAATTTTATGTAAGGTCATAATATTATTCTCTTAGATTCTTTTTTTGTTTTTGTAATCAACAAGCATATCGATTAAAACGATAGAAGCATCTTCCATATCATTTACAATACTATCAATCTTAGCGATGATGTAATTATAAAAGATTTGTAGAATAATAGCTACCACTAAACCAAATACGGTTGTAAGAAGTGCCACTTTAATACCACCGGCTACCAGTGAGGGTTGCATATCTCCTGCTGCTTCAATTTTATCAAAAGCCTGGATCATCCCTATTACAGTTCCCATAAACCCAAGCATCGGTGCCAATGCGATAAACAAAGATACCCATGAAACGTTTTTCTCTAATTGTCCCATTTGAACGCCACCATAAGCTACTACAGCTTTTTCGGCAGCTTCAATGCTTTCGTCGGCACGGTCTAAACCTTGATAGTAAATGGATGCAACAGGACCTCTTGTATTTCTACAAACTTCCTTGGCTGCTTCAATTCCACCACTGCTCAACGCGTCTTCAACATTTTGAGCCAATTTCTTGGTATTGGTGGTAGAAAGATTTAAAAAGATAATTCTCTCAATTGCCACTGCCAAACCAAGAATTAAAGTTAAAAGTACAATCCCCATAAAACCGGGACCACCTTCAATAAATCGTTTTTTAAGTTCCTGGTGAAAACTTACTGATTCCTCTTCTTGTACATCGAGGGCCGCTTCTTCATCCTGAACAAAATTCACGATGTTATCCGGCAGGGTATTCACGTAATTCGACGCATTTACATTTGCGGCTCCAAATAACATAATCGAAGCGATTACCAAAGTTGAAAATAATCTTTTCATTAGTGTTTGTCTTAATTAATTAGTTAAAGGGTTAAAGATATAAAAAAATATTTTTTAAAATAAAAATACTTTGCAGAGAGGAAGGGATTCGAACCCTCGATACGCTTGTGACGTATACACACTTTCCAGGCGTGCGCCTTCGACCACTCGGCCACCTCTCTATTATTGTATTTTATCGGGATGCCAAATAACAAAAAAAAAAGTTTAACATCAAATAAGAATCGTTAATTTTATAACATTTCCCCTCGCAGCGAGGTCTCAAAGATAGTTTTAAATACTTTTGGGGACAAATCCTTGCCCAAAAGGTACATTAATTTGACCACAGCAGCCTCTGTTGTGATGTCTTTTCCCGAAACAACGCCAATTTTCTTTAAATGTGTGCTGGTTTCATACTGTCCCATGGCAACACTTCCTGCAATGCATTGGGTTACATTTACCACCATTAAACCTTTGGAAATATGCTTTTTCAGCAAATTTATAAACCAACTATCGGTGGGTGCATTCCCACTTCCATAAGTTTCAAGCACAACTCCCTTCAAATTTTTCTTTGATAAAATATGATCTACCGTACTCTCACTAATCCCGGGAAACATTTTTAAAATTAAAACCTCATCGTTAAAATGGGTGTGTAATTTAGTGCGTTTTCTTCGGTTTATTTTCCAAAGCGCATTATGATTTATGGCTAAATGTACCCCCGATTCTGCTAAAGCCGGGTAATTTAAAGACGAAAATGCCTGAAAATGCTCGGCATTAATCTTGGTTGTCCTGTTACCCCTGTACAATTTATATTCAAAATACAACCCCACTTCAGAAATTTCAGACCTGCCTTGTTTTTGCAAACCTGCTATTTGTATGCTCGTTATCAAATTTTCTTTGGCATCGGTCCTCAAATCCCCAATAGGCAATTGCGAACCGGTAAAAATGATGGGTTTGGTCAAATTTTCGAACATAAAACTCAATGCCGAAGCACTGTAAGACATGGTATCGCTGCCGTGCAACACTACAAATCCGTCGTAATCTTCATATCGGTCTTCAATAATCTGCGCAATCTGAAACCAATATTTCGGATTCATATTTGAAGAATCAATTGGTTCCTTAAAACTTATAGTATCTATATTGTGTTCCAAAAGCTTTAACTCAGGAATATTTTGAAGGAGTTCGCTAAAATTGAATGCTTTTAAGGCGCCGGTCTCAAAATCCTTGATCATACCAATGGTTCCGCCGGTATATATCAGCAAAATATTAGATTTCACCTTCATCTAAACCTTCTTTATTAATTACCGGGTTTGCATACATCAATAAATAGCTGTTCAACTCCAGGGAGTTTTTAAGATCGATTCTTCGGGTCAATCGTCTCTCAAATTGCCTTTTTTCCTTTTCGGTATATTGTGTGCTATGCTCCTCATTATTGTTCAACAAATCACAGGCTATGTAATTTGAAGGCCATAATTTATAATTATTATGAATTTTTTGATCTATTCCAGATGCAATTGATTTTAACTGGTCGTTTACCGAGTTTTCCTCGTTTACAACACGGTTAAACCAATCTTCATCCAAAACCTTTCCCGCTTTTAAATGAATGCGCCCTTTCTTGCCCAAGGCCCCCTTCAGGATCGAGTTAAAATCTTCATGAGCCGTTTTGGTGTATTCCTCATCCATCCTCTTTGCCATTATTTCAGGTATTTTAAGCGCATCGGTTGGATCGAATTCATATGAAATTGCAATGGGGACGATCTTGATTTTGGAAAAATATTTTGAAAAACTCAAATCACCTTTAGCCATCGCAAGCATTTTCAATACCCCTTGCTGGGTGATATCATTACCATCTTTGGTACGCCCTTCACGTTGTGCGAGCCAAACAGACCTGTTTTCTTCCAGCAACAAATGCCTTATATATTCTGAAAGGTTTTGCGAACTATGAAGCATTTCACGAGGACTGAGACCCCGTTGCACCAAAAAATTTCGGATTAATTTGGACAACAACATTAAAAATGGCTTTTTGACCAGATTATCGCCAATGGCCGAAGCTGTCATGATCAAACCCTGTTCAAACAAAGCGTAATTGATTAGTCCCGTATCCAAAATAATATCCCGGTGATTTGAGATAAATAAATAGGATTCATCTTTTTTTAACTTGTCAAATCCGTCGTAGGTTAATCCTTCAGAACTTTTTTCCAATACTTTATTCACAGAAAAATAGATAACCTTAGCCTGAAAATCATGAATGGAATGGCAAGATGCTATAATTTCTTCAATTTCCTCAAAAGATTTCTCGGGAAAGGTAAATTGAAGCAAAGCTTTGATCATTGGATGATTAACATACTTTTGAAGCGCTGGTTGCACTTCCTGATCGTGGAAAAATCTTATTTCTTCAAAGTTTGTCACGTAGATTTTTTTGTTGGCTGAGCAAATGAACAAAATTAAAAATTAAATCTTTGTATTACACGCCAAATATATTTTTGGAATTTTGAGTTGTAATTGCAGCCACTTCATCTAAATTTACCCCATAAATTTGAGCTATTTTCTGAGCGATCAATTTGATATATGCACTTTCATTTCGTTTCCCCCGGTATGGTACCGGTGCCAAATAAGGAGAATCGGTTTCCAAAACAATATGTTCCAACGGAATTTTATTTAAAAATTTATCGATACCTCCGTTTTTAAAAGTGACCACTCCCCCAATTCCCAATTTCATATTATAGGACAAAGCTTGTTTGGCCTGCTCATAATTTCCTGTAAAACAATGAAATATTCCGAAGAGATTCTCATCTTTTTCAGATTCCAACACTTCAAATACCTCATCAAAAGCATCCCTGCAATGGATCACAATTGGTAAATTCTTCCTTTTAGCCAACTGAATTTGTTGTTTAAAAGCAATTTGTTGTTGCTTTAAAAGTGATTTATCCCAAAACAGATCGATGCCTATTTCCCCTACTGCATAAAAATCCCTTTTCTGAAATTCTTCCCCTACTTTCTGCAGTTCTTCCTCATAATCTTCTTTAACCGAAGTGGGATGCAGTCCCATCATTAAAAATACATTCTCGGGATAATCGCTTTCCAGATCGTACATTGCCCGGGTAAAAGTCGAATCTATCGCAGGGATAAAGAACCTGGTGACATTTTCCTGAAGCGCCCTGTTTATAACTGCTTTCCTGTCTTCGTCAAACTTTTCACTGTATAAGTGAGTGTGGGTATCGGTTAAAATCATAAATGCAAAAATAATTTATTTTGAAGACCTATCTTTGTCAAAATAAAAAGAATGTCATCTCTAAAAAATTTATTAGAAGAAAAAGGATATTATCGTATCAAGCTGAAATATACCGAAACCAATCATCTTGAACTGAAGGCAAAAATAAACAAAATAGAAGGAAATTTTATTTTAGATACCGGCGCTTCAAGTTCCTGTGTGGGTTTTGATGCAGTTTCACATTTTAAATTGCTGGCCAAAGATAGCGAAGTTAGGGCTGCAGGTGCCGGAGCCACCAATATGCTCACTCAAATCGCACAACAAAACACCCTGGAAATTATGGGCTGGAAAAAGAAAAAGATTGACCTGGTACTTTTTGATCTAAGACATGTGAATGAAGCCCTGGTTAGCCATAAAGCCGAAAAAGTACACGGAATTATTGGTGCCGATCTATTAAAAAAAGGCAAAGCAATAATAGATTATAAGAATAAAGTCCTCTACTTGAAGTGATTTCTAAAAATGGGGAAAAACCCCCATGTTTCCTTCTTATTTTTCTGACTAATTTAGAATATATATATAATGGAGATATGAATTTCGTAATAAAAAGAAAATCACTTTCACAATTTGGAATAATCCTTCTGGCTATTGCAGTTGTTGCAGTGCTGTTTCTGAATATATTGACCCTGTTCGTTTTGTTTTGATTATTTGAAAATAAATTAAAGATAAAAGGCAGCAATTTTTGAAATTGATGCCTTTTATCATTTTATGGAGATGTATAAATTAAAGCTCCAAAGCTCTTTTTACATCGTTATCCATCAATAATTCCTCCGGATTTTCAAGGGCTTCTTTGACTGCCACCAAAAATCCAACAGATTCTTTTCCATCGATTACCCTATGATCATAAGACAGTGCTACATACATAATAGGCCTTATCTCAACATGACCATCAACAGCAACAGGTCTTTCCACAATGTTGTGCATTCCCAAAATCCCGCTTTGTGGCGGATTGATAATTGGTGTGGACAACATAGATCCGAAAACTCCACCATTGGAAATTGTAAAGGTGCCGCCGGTCATTTCATCTACTGTGATTTTTCCGTCCCGGGCGCGAATTGCTAGTCGTTTAACTTCATCTTCCACCCCTCTAAAACCAAGGTTTTCTACATTCCTCATCACAGGGACCATAAGTCCTTTTGGACCTGAAACTGCAATACTGATGTCTTTAAAATCGTATTTAATTTGATAATCCCCGTCTAACATAGAGTTTACATCAGGAAATAACTCCAACGCCCTTACTACAGCTAAGGTGAAAAAGGACATAAAACCTAAACCAACTCCGTGTTTGCCTTTAAATTCCTCCTTATATTGTTTGCGCAGGGAGAAAATCGCAGACATATCTACCTCGTTAAAAGTGGTAAGCATTGCTGTTTCATTCTTTGCACTTACAAGGCGTTCTGCAACTTTACGACGAAGCATAGACATCTTTTTACGGGATTCCCCTCTTTTTCCCAAGCCGGGAGTTCCCATAGATGCTTTTGCCTGAACGGCATCTTCTTTCATGATCCTGCCATCGCGACCAGAACCGCTCACAGATTTAGGATCGATTCCTTTCTCGTCCAAAATTTTCTTTGCTGATGGTGATGAACTTCCAGTAACATAAGAAGTGTGCTTTTGAGCCGGTTTACTGGGTTCAGAAGGTTTTTCCGTTTCAGGATCTGCCTTTTTACTGTTTTCCTTTTGAGTTTTCTTTTCTCTTTCTTTTGCAAGATCAACCTCAGAATCGTCTACAGATCCTTCATCCCCGCTCGGTTTTTCAGACTTTTCGCCTGCACCGGGTTTTTTTGCCTCGGTATCAATTAAACAAACAACTGCACCTACTGCAACAGCATCTCCTTCTTCTGCCATCAGTGTAATAATTCCACTGGCTTCCGCAGGAAGTTCCAAGGTTGCCTTGTCACTGTCAACTTCAGCAATGGGCTGATCTTTTTCAACATAATCTCCATCTTCTACCAGCCATTGAGCTATTTCAACTTCTGTGATAGATTCTCCTGGTGAAGGAACTTTCATTTCTAAAGCCATGATCTTTTGTTTTTATTTTTTAGTGCTTTCTGACTCTCACAAAAAGCGTTTAATATTTAATTTATTCAGCTTAATATAATTTGATTAAACCATCGATTTATCAAATACGTTTTCAATTACTTTTTCATGTCGTTTTTTATAACGAACTGAACTTCCCGAAGCAGGAGCCCCATAAAACTTTCGACTGCAAACCCTAAAATTCCTGGCTTCCTCAAAATGCAACAACAAATAACTATAAGCTCCCATGTTTCTTGGTTCTTCTTGTGCCCAAACCAAATCATCTGCATTTTTATATTTACCAATAATCTCCTTGATTTTTTCTGTTGGCAATGGGAATAATTGTTCTACCCTCACCAAAGCCACATCATCACGCTCTTTTATTTCCCTGTGTTCCAACAAATCGTAATAAAATTTACCGGTACAAAATACAAGGGATTTAATTTTATTAACTTTTGCCTGCGAATCGTCTATTACAGGTTGAAAACTTCCCTGGGCAAATTCCTCTTTAGTGGAAATCACTTTTGAATGTCTCAACAAACTTTTGGGGGTAAAGATAATCAGGGGTTTTCTGTAATTAACTTTCATTTGCCTGCGCAATAAATGAAACATATTGGCTGGAGTAGTAACATCAGCCACAAACATATTATCTGTTGCACAAAGTTGCAGAAAACGCTCCATTCTACCGGAAGAATGCTCTGCTCCCTGTCCTTCATATCCGTGGGGAAGTAACATCACCAGGCCGTTTTGTAATTTCCATTTGTCTTCCGCAGCTGAAATATACTGGTCTATCATTATTTGTGAACCATTTACGAAATCCCCAAATTGGGCTTCCCAAATGGTGAGCGTATTTGGGCTTGCCATAGCGTACCCATAATCAAAACCTACAACCGCATATTCTGAAAGAAGGGAATTGTAAATATTAAAATCGCCTTTTTTGCCCGGAATATTGTTGTGTAAAATAATTTCTTCTTCGCTATCCTCAACTTTTACAACTGCATGCCTATGTGAGAAGGTTCCCCTTTCACTATCCTGACCGCTCATGCGCACACTGTAACCTTCTGTTAATAAGGATCCATAAGCCAATAATTCGGCCATTGCCCAATCCAGTTTATTAGTTTCAAAATACATGGTGTGGCGGGCTTCAATAAGCCTGGCTATTTTTTTAAGGAATTTTTTGTCCTCGGGTAATTTTGTTATCGCTCCGGCTACCACATCTAAGGCCTTGAGATCAAAAGTAGTATCTACAACTTCCATCATTGCGGTTTCCTGTACTCTTTCAAAATCTAGCCAGTCATTTTCCATAAATGGGGTGATAACGGTGGTATCTTCTTTGCGGGAATCTACCAGATTTTCTTCTAATTTGGCTTTGTATTCCTCTTCCAGCTTCTTCAAATAACCTTCCTCAATAATCCCGCTTTCAATTAATTTCTCAGCGTAAATATCCCGAGGATTTTTGTGTTTGGCGATTGCTTTATACAACTTTGGTTGGGTAAACCGAGGCTCATCGCCTTCATTATGACCATACTTTCTATATCCCAGAAGATCTATAAATACATCCCTTCCAAATTCCATTCTAAAATCCAAAGCAAATAATACTGCATGCACAACTGCTTCCGCATCGTCTGCATTTACATGTAAAATAGGAGAAAGGGTTACTTTTCCAACATCGGTACAATAGGTTGAAGAACGGCCTTCTAAGTAATTGGTGGTAAAGCCCACCTGGTTGTTTACAACTATATGAATTGTTCCACCAGTTTTATTAGCTTCCAGTTGTGCCATTTGCACTACTTCATACACCACGCCTTGCCCTGCAATGGCTGCATCTCCATGGATTATTATAGGAAGTACCTGAGAAATATTGTCTTTGTATGATTTATCTTGTTTAGCACGGGCAATTCCCTGAACAACTGGGCCTACAGCTTCCAGGTGGGAAGGGTTGGGCGCAATATTGATATTTATTTTCTTGCCGTTTTTACTCTTTCTGCTGCTTGACCAGCCTAAGTGATATTTTACATCGCCGTCAAATATATCCTGCTCATAATCTTTCCCGTCAAATTCGCTAAAGATATCTTTTGCGCTTTTACCAAAAATATTGGTCAGGGTATTTAATCTTCCCCGGTGAGCCATCCCCAACACAAAATCCTTAACTCCAAGCTCGGCCGCCTTTTCTATGATAGCATCCAGCGCAGGGATTAAACTTTCATTTCCTTCAATTGAAAATCGCTTCTGACCAACATATTTAGTGTGCAAAAAGTTTTCAAAGGAATATGCTTCATTTAATTTGGATAAAATGTGCTTCTGTTCATCTTCACTGAAGTTGGTGCTATTATCGTTAACGTGTAGTTTATTCTGAATCCATTTTATTTCATCCGGTTTGCGGATATACATATACTCTATCCCAATGGAATCACAATAAACCTGTTCCAGATGCCTGATTATTTCCTTCAGGCTCAAAGGGCCAAATCCAATTACCTCTCCGGCGTTAAAGATTATATCCAAATCGCTTTGGGACAACCCAAAATTTTCAATTGCCAAAGTAGGGGTATATTCCCTGCGAGCTCTTACAGGATTTGTCTTTGTGAATAAATGTCCGCGGCTGCGGTAAGCATCTATCAATTGTACCACCTGGAATTCTTTTAAGATCTGATCAGAAACCAGATCACAATTTAGCTCTTCCGGTTGAGGGCTGATTTGTTCTTTCTCCTGATGAGAAATTGTCCCATTTTCCTCTGATCCAAAGTCAAAACCTTGAAAAAAGGCCCTCCAACTTGGTTCAACACTATCAGGGTGTTCTAAATATTGATCATATAAATCGGCAAAATATGCGTTACTTGCGGCGTTAAGAAATGAAAATCTTTCCATAATTTGAAACTCTGGTTTCTTTTTTTGTAATAGAAGGCGAAAATACAACTTTTAGAAATTATAGCTTGTAAGTTATGGTATATTTATCATTTTCTATATAAGAATTTTAACATGAGAAACTCCGCGATTTTACAAAAAAAACTTAATTATTTAATTTTTTTCCTGTTTCTGGTCACAAGTTTTAACATCCAGGCTCAGGATACAATAACTTCTTCAGACAACCCAAATCCGTTTTGGAACAAGGTTAGATTTGGTGGCAGTTTAGGCCTTTCATTTGGCAATGGAAACTTTACCGGCGCCCTGGCTCCGGCTGCCATTTATGATTTTAACAAAACTTTATCGGCAGGAGTAGGCCTTAGCGCTGCTTATGCTTCACGAAATAATTTTAAGGTAACAAGTTTAGGTGGCAGTCTTATCGGGATGTTCCGGCCTTTCAGGGGAATACAGCTATCTACAGAATTTGAGCAACTTCATATCAACCGGAGGTATGAACTTGAAGGTGGAAATCCAAGGGATCAATACTGGGTTCCAGCCTTATTCCTGGGAATTGGGTATAGTACTGGTCCTGTGGTGGCAGGAATTCGTTATGATGTGTTGCATGACAGTGACAAGAGTTTTTATGGCAATGCATTAATGCCCTTTGTAAGTGTATATTTTTAAACCTTCCTCTCCATCAGGGACGCTCCAAATTTTCGAAGCAGTTCTTTTTTAGTATCGGGCAGGTCTATTTGATCCAAAACTTCAAAGGCTTGTTTGGTGTATTTCTCAATTTCTTCCCGTGCCAATCCGGAAGCCCCGCTTTGTTCAAAAATATTTTTTACCGCCTCTATTTTCCCGATGGAATCTGAAGGATATATAGAGTACAGATGCTCCAATTGGCTGGCTTCAGCGTTATCTGCCTTTTGAAGGGCGGTTAAATATAAAAATGTTTTTTTATTTTCAATGATATCACCTCCGAGTTGTTTCCCAAAAGTTTTGGGATCTCCAAAGGCATCCAGATAATCATCCTGAAGCTGAAAGGCAATTCCCAATAAGCGTCCAAATTCATAAAGTGCTTTTTTGGAATCTTCGGGAGCACCTGCCACTATTGCACCCATTTGCAGGGAGGCACCAACTAAAACCGCGGTTTTAAATTCGATCATTTTTAGATAATCGGCAATCTCTACATCCTCCCTGTTTTCAAAATCAATGTCGTATTGCTGACCTTCGCAAACCTGTATGGCTGTTTTTGTGAACAACTGCGCAAGTTCTTTAAAAACCGGTCCGTCATAATTTTCAAATAACTGATAGGCATTTATCAACATCGTATCCCCAGAAAGTATCCCCGTATTGAGATCCCATCGCTCGTGCACTGTTTCTTTTCCTCTTCGCAAAGGTGCCGAATCCATAATATCGTCGTGTACCAAAGAAAAATTATGAAAAACTTCTATGGCTAATGCCGCGTCTAATGCTTTTTTATAAGAAGTTCCAAATATTTCAGCGGTCATTAACACCAGTACAGGGCGCAGACGTTTACCATCTAAATTCATGATATAAGTGATAGGTTCATATAAATTTAGGGGCTCCTTTGTGCTTATTTTTTCAGCCAAATAATCCAAAAAAGCCTCGCGATATTGAGAAATTGATAACATTGCTTAAATTTTTGGCTAAAATACCATAATTGCCCTTATTTCTATTTCTTACTCAAGTTTAAATCAAAAAAAATTCCTGGAAACTTTTTAGGTTTTTAAAGTTTCCGCATGTACTTTTGCGCTTTAAAATTTTTGAATTGAAACATCAAATATTAGCCACCTCCGCCGACTTATTCTTAAACCTGGGTTTTAAGAGTGTAACAATGGACGATATCGCCCAAAAAATGGGTATTTCAAAAAAGACCATTTACACCCATTATTCAACCAAAACAAAATTGGTGGAAGCCACAACTTACTTTGTTATGGAAACCATTCAAAGCGGGATTGACGAAATAAGAAGTCAGAATGAGAATCCCCTTGTAGAACTTTTTGAAATTAAGCGTTTTACAATGAGCTTTCTCAAGAATGAAAAAACTTCCCCTCAGTATCAGCTGGAAAAATTTTTTCCGAAGATTTACAAGGAAATTAAGATCAATCAATATGAGCTTATGGTAAATTGTATCGGCCAAAACCTGGAAAGGGGAATTTCAGCAGGGCTATATAGATCCGAAATTCCGATAGATTTTATTAGTAAGATCTATTTCCTGGTTGTTACAGGTATTAAAAACGTCGAAATTTTCCCACCCGAAAAATTTGCGATGAACGATTTGCTGGAACTCTTTTTAGAATACCACCTCAGGGCAATTGTCACTCCCAAAGGACTTGAAACATTAAAAGAATTTATAAACATTGAAGATTGAGATGATTAAAATCAGCATTATTATATCAGCATTATTTTTTTCTGTGCTCCTTTGGTCTCAGGAACAAAAATCGCCCAATACCTATTCCTTTACTTTGGAGGAGGCCATCGCTTTTGGTTTACAAAACAATTATTCTTCACAAATTTCAGCCAAGGAAATTGATAAAGCATATAAACAGAAATGGGAAATAATCGCCCAGGGATTACCTCAAATCTCAGGAGTTGTAGATTACCAAAATTTACTAAAACAACCCGTCACTCTTCTCCCAGCCGAGATAACAGGAGGAGAACCGGGAACTTTTGTCCCCGTGAGGTTTGGGACCCAACAAAATTTAGGAGGAACTGCCACCTGGAATCAACTCCTTTTTGATGGTTCTTATATAGTAGGGGTTCAGTCTGCAAAAACCTTATTGCAAATCTCGAAAAATGCAAAGACAAAGACAGATCATGAAGTTAAGGCCGCTGTTATAAATGCTTACGGAAATGTACTTTTAGCTGCAGAAAGCGTAGAAATCCTGGAGAAAAACATTGAAATATTAGACAAGAATTATCGGGATACCCAAAAGATTTTCGAAAATGGACTGGCTGAAGAAGAAGATGTTGAACAATTGCAAATTACCTTACTGGGCCTTAAAAACAATTTAAACCGAAGCACGCGCTTGCGTAAAATTTCAATTGAAATGCTCAATCTTATTTTGGGCCTTCCCGTAAATACCGAAACTACCCTTACACAAAATCTCGACGATCTGGCTCTGCAGTATTTTGACCTGGCACTACTGGCCAAAGAAATACCTGTAGAAGATAATATAGATTACAGGATTTCAGAGAACCAGGCTGAGGCTGCCAGGATCTTTGTCAGGCTCGAAAAAGCCAAGGCACTTCCAAGCCTTACCGGTTTTGTAAATTATGGATTTCAGGGATACGGTGAGAGTTTTACCTTTTTTAATAAAGATCAGGAATACTTTACTCAGTCCATTATGGGCGTTAGTTTAAATATTCCCATTTTCAGCAGTGGATTGAGGGGTGCAAAAACGCAACAGAAAAAAATAGAATACGATCAAGCTTTACTGCAACTGAAAGAAACAGAAAACAAGATTCGCCTCGAAATAAATTCAGCAAAAAATGATTATGAATATAGCCTGGAAAATTACCAAACCCAGAAACAAAACCTGGAATTGGCTGAAAGAATAGAGAACAAAAACCAAATTAAGTTTTTTGAAGGTTTGGCCAGCAGTTTTGAACTAAGTGAAGCCCAACGCCAACTTTATGCAGCACAACAGGATTTGCTGCAATCTATGTTGAACGTGATAACAACAAAAGTAGTTTTGGAAAACCTCCTGGATACATCAAAGTACACCAAAAAAAATCACAAATAAAGAAATCCACTTTAGTTGAAAAATGAATGAAAAATATACCTGTAAAAAATATTAAACTACATTTTTAAATTACTATGTCAGAATATCTCAATCCTATGAAAAAAATCGTTGTTTTAACCATGATCACCTTGCTTTTCATTGCCTGTGGCAATTCTGAAAAGCGATCTGTAGAAGAAATAATAGAAACCAATAACCTGGAAGAAATTAAGGCCAAAAAAGTTGAATTGAGCAAACAACAAAGTGAGCTTACCGCAGAGATTGACAAATTAGATGCGGCCATCAATGTCCTGGATCCGGAAAAAAATCTTCCCCTAATTACAACTCAAATTGTAAACGACACGATTTTCAAACATTTTACCGAGGTACAGGGCGATGTTGCCACCAAGGAAAATATTATCATTTTCCCTGAATATTCGGGCATTTTGACGAAAGTCTACGTAAAAGAAGGCCAAAGGGTAAATAAAGATGCCGTTTTGGCCAAGATAGACGACGGCGGACTTTCTAGCCAGTTGGCACAACTTGAAGCGCGGGCAGCCCTGGCCAAAACTACTGCCGACAGGCAAAAACGCTTGTGGGAGCAAAACATAGGTTCTGAAATTCAATATCTTGAAACCGAGACCAATTATGAAGCCGCCAAAAATTCTGTAAATCAGTTGAGGTCCCAATTGGAAAAAACCACGGTAAGAGCTCCGTTTAGCGGGGTAATAGATCAGGTACTTTCAGATGAAGGCCAGGTTGTAAATCCAGGGCAAAACCAATTATTCAGGCTGGTTAACCTTCAAAATATGTATGTAGAAGCCTCCGTTCCGGAAGTATATTTGAGTAAAATACAAACAGGAACCCCTGTAATTATTGAAATTGCCGCAATAGGAAAAGAGTTTGAAGGAAAAGTAAGACAGGTAGGGAATTTTATCAACCCAAATAACAGGACTTTCCAGATAGAAGTGGCCATTCCAAATAATGACGGACTTGTAAAACCTAACCTTATTGCCACGGTTAAATTAAATGATTACACCGCTCAAAATACCGTGATAATTCCTGAAAATACCGTTCAGAAAAATTCCCTGGGAGAAAATCTGGTTTACATTTTTAAACCTGAAAGTGACAGCACCGGAATTGCGCAAAGAGTTTTGGTAGAGATCGGATATTCCTACAAGGAATCGTTGGAAATCACGGGAGGATTAAAACCCGGAGACCGCCTTATTGTAGAGGGCGGTAAAAATTTACGCGATCAACAAAAAGTAAAAATAAAAAATTAAGCATTCGCATATCATTTTACTATGAGTAATAAAATAGATAAAGAATTTAATATTTCATCCTGGGCTATAGACAACCGGATGACAGTTTATGTGATAACAGTCATAATATTGGTGGGCGGTTTACTTTCCTATTATAGTATGCCACGTGAATCTTTCCCAGAGATCATAGAAACCAAGATCTATGTGAGTTCCATAAATCCAGGGAACTCGGCGGAAGATGTTGAGAAATTTATCACAGAACCCCTGGAGCAGGAATTCAATAATGTAGGCGGTGTCAAAGACATTAGTTCTACCACCTTTCAGGATTATTCTTTGGTAATTGTGGAATTTGAAGATGTTTTAGGTGTAGATGCCGCAAGGCAAAAAATAAAGGATAAAGTTGATCTCGTAAAATCCAAAACCACCTGGCCAACCATGGACAATGGCGCCAAGGTGGAACCCAATGTTTTTGACCTGAATCTTTCAGAAGAAATGCCCATCCTGAACATCAATATTACCGGGGATTTTACCGTTCAGCAGTTAAAAGATTATGCCGAATATCTCCAGGACAAGATCGAAATCCTGCCCCAAATAAAAGAAGCTACCATTCGAGGTGCAGAAGACATGGAGGTGGAAATTGCTCTGGATGTTTATAAAATGACCGCCTCGCAAGTGAGTTTTGACAATGTTGTAAATGCGGTGAGCGGTGAAAATCGCACCATTTCAGGTGGAAATATAATTTCAAATGCTGTCCAAAAAAATATCCGCATAATTGGGGAAATTGAAGATCCCAAGGAATTGGAGAATGTGGTGGTAAAACGGGAAGGCGGCGCGGTTTTTCTCAAGGATATCGCTAGCGTTAAATTTAAGGAAAAAGACCCCACCACTTTTGCAAGGGAATACGGAAAGCCTGTGGTGATGCTCGATATAAAGAAACGTAGCGGGAAAAATATGATCGAAGCGGTAGACGAGATCAAAAAAATTATAATTACCGAACAGGCAGATTATTTGCCCGAAAGCCTGGAAATTTCCCTCACCAACGATCAATCTACAAAAACTCAAACCCAGGTAGACGATCTGGTAAACAACATCATCTTTGGGGTGATTTTGGTGGTTGTGGTATTGATGTTTTTCCTTGGTTTCAGGAATGCCCTTTTTGTTGGATTTGCAATCCCACTTTCCATGTTTTTGTCGTTTATTATCTTATCCAGCCTTGGCTTTACGCTAAATACCATGGTGCTTTTTGCGCTGGTGATGGGCTTGGGGATGCTTGTAGATAACGGGATTGTAGTGGTGGAAAATGTTTATTCCCTTATGGATCAGGGAATGCCCCGCCTTAAAGCGGCTAAACAGGGGGTTGGTGAGATTGCCTGGCCAATAATCGCCTCTACCGCAACTACACTTGCAGCCTTTTTCCCATTGGCCCTTTGGCCAGGAACCATCGGGAAATTTATGGTTATTTTCCCCATGACGCTTTCCATTGTTTTGGGTTCGTCATTATTTGTGGCATTGATCATCAACTCAATGCTCACCTCGAGATTTATGAAAACCGAAGAAAAGGAGTTCACCAAAAGAAAACTGATCCGTTTTAGCGCTATCTTGGGGATTGTGGGATTAATTTTCCTAATTGGGGGATATGTTGTAAACATCGGGGCTCTTAGAGCCATAGGAAATTTAATGATCTTTGGAGCCATCATGCTCTGGATCTACAAATATATTTTATCCCGTGGAGTTGATTATTTTCAGTATAAAGCCTTAAAAAAACTGGAAAATAATTACGAACGCTTTTTGAAATTTTCGCTGCGTAAAAACAAAGCATACTATTTCTTTTTTGGAACCCTTGTCCTACTTATCTTTTCCTTTATTTTGGTAGGATTGGTAAAGCCAAATGTGTTATTTTTTCCCGAAAATCAACCGAATCAAATCATCACTTATATTGAATATCCGGAAGGCACCGATATTGAAAAAACCAATGAGCTCACCAAACTGGTAGAAAAGCAAATTTTTGAAAGCATAAAAAAATATGTCGATGAGGATGGCTACAATTATATGGTAGAATCGGCTATTTCACAGGTGGGCCTTGGTGCCGGAAATCCACAGACAGATGGCGGGCAGCAAAACGATATTCCCCATAAGGGCAAGATCACCTTGTCTATGCGGGAATTTAACGAACGCCGCGGGGTAAAAAGCAGCCAGGTATTGTCTGAAGTTCGGGACGCGGTAAAAGGTTTTGCCGGCGCATCCATTATTGTTGAAAAAGATGCCGCAGGACCACCATCAGGTTATCCCATAAATATTGAATTAAAAGGGGAAAATTATGATGAAATGCTCACCGAAGCAGAACAGGTAAGATCTTATATTCAAGGTTTAAACCTCGCCGGAATAGAAGAATTAAAAATTGATGTCAACAAATCTAAATTTGAACTTGATGTAAGGGTCGACAGGCGAAAAGCAGGCCAGTTAGGTGTTTCCACATCAGATGTTGGAAGGACCCTGCGAAGGGCGATTTACGGGGAAGAGATTTCTACCTATAAAGACGGGGACGATGATTATGAGATAAACCTCAGGTTTAATGAAGAACTTAGGTATAATGAAAATGCATTGTTCAACCAGCCCATCACGTTCAAGGATCAAAATACCGGCGATCTGGTCCAGGTGCCAATTTCATCAGTTATAGAAAAAAAATCAACCACAGCTTTTAATTCAATCAAAAGAAAAGATCTCAAACGTGTAATAACAATTTACTCCAACGTTCTGGAAGGATATAACGGCAACGAAATTGTAGATCAGTTAAAGATCTCCCTGAAAAATTATAACTCCCCAAAGAAAATGAATCTCGCATTCACCGGGGAACAGGAAAAACAAGCCGAAAACATGGACTTTCTCCTAAAAGCATTGCTAATAGGATTGGGTGGAATTTTGCTGATCCTGGTAGCCCAGTTCAATTCAGTCTCAAAGCCTGTAATTATTCTGATGGCTGTTGTGCTAAGTTTAGCCGGAGTGTTTCTGGGACTCGTGATCTTTCAAATGGATTTCATCATCATAATGACGATGATGGGAATTATTTCCCTGGCGGGAATCGTCGTTAACAATGCCATTGTACTGGTAGATTATACCCAACTTTTAATGGATCGCAAAAAAGTGGAATTGGGATATGAACCGGAGGACCTGCTAACCCGAGAGGAATATTTTGAAACGATTGTAGCGGGTGGAAAATCCAGGTTAAGGCCGGTGTTGCTTACTGCAATTACTACTGTTCTGGGATTGATACCCCTGGCTATTGGTTTAAATGTTGACTTTTTCAGCCTGTTTACAGATTATGATCCCAAGATATTCGTGGGTGGAGATAACGTAATTTTTTGGGGCCCACTGGCGTGGACCGTAATTTTTGGATTGGTATTCGCTACCTTCCTAACCTTAGTTGTAGTTCCGGTAATGTTTTACCTGGTCAACAGGGCCAAGGTGAATATTTCTGACAGGCGCCAAAGAAGAAAAGAATTGAAATCTGCTTAAAACAAAAAACCCGAAGCTGCTTGCTTCGGGATTTTTTGCTTTTCAAAAAGATTTAATATTAATCCTTGTTTACTATTCTATCCTTGTGTTTATAATTGGAAATCTCGGCGATCATATTATTATTATAATCTACCTCCGTCAATTGATCTGAACTCCAGAAAAACCATTTCCCGGTTTTTACCCCCTCCTCGTAATTTGCAAGGGCTGTTTTTTTGCCATTTTGATCAAAAGAAATCCATTTCCCATGAAGCTTTCCATCCTTATATGTACCTTCCTGACTAATACTTCCATCCTGGTAATAGAAAGTGCCTTTAATTAATTCCCCTTGTTTTTCAAAACTTGGTTTAATGTCTTGTGCAGTTATTACAGATGCGAACAGAAAAGCAACCACCACTAAAATTGACTTTATATTTTTCATAATTTTAATTTATTAGTTTTACTCGTACAATATACCATATATTTTACAATTAATCAATATTTACATAACATTAAATTAACATTGGAATATTTTTAGCCCTTAATTTTTCTTCTTCTAAATAATTTAGAGAATAATAAAGTTCGGAAATTATATTTTTTAAAGCCTTTATCCCTAAGAAACCGCGATAACTTCTTACTTTTACCGTTCGAAATTTCAATAGTGAATTATGTATAGAAGTCATACCTGTGGTGAATTAAGAGCAGCGCAAATTGGTGAAGAAGTAACCCTGGCCGGATGGGTTCAAAAAATAAGGAATAAAGGATTTATGATTTGGGTAGACCTTCGCGACAGGTACGGACTTACCCAGCTCATTTTTGACGAGGAACGCACCTCTAAGGAAATATTGGAAAAGGCTTCCCAGCTGGGACGTGAGTTCGTAATTCAGGTAAAGGGAACCGTGATTGAACGCCAATCTAAAAACCCACAACTGCCTACCGGCGATATAGAAATATTAGTTTCAGAATTTAATCTTCTGAATGCCTCCTTAACGCCGCCGTTTACTATTGAAAATGACACCGATGGTGGAGAAGAGCTCCGGATGAAATACCGTTACCTGGACATCAGAAGAACCCCTGTAAGAGAAAATCTTATGTTCCGGCATCAGGTGGGAATGAAAGTGAGGAATTACCTTTCCAATCAGGGATTTATAGAAGTTGAAACGCCTTATTTGATAAAATCCACTCCTGAAGGTGCCCGCGATTTCGTGGTGCCAAGCAGGATGAATGCAGGCCAGTTTTACGCCCTACCGCAATCTCCGCAAACATTCAAGCAACTGTTGATGGTTGGGGGAATGGACAAATATTTCCAGATCGTAAAATGTTTCAGGGATGAAGACCTGAGGGCCGACAGGCAGCCGGAATTTACCCAAATTGACTGCGAAATGGCTTTTGTGGAACAGGAGGATATTCTAAATGTTTTTGAAGGCCTTACACGGCATTTGCTGAAAGAAATAAAAAATGTTGAAATTGGGAATTTCCCGAGAATGACTT